>Ga0126342_10014249_pt1 | contig 14051 bp, 9 predicted proteins | sample Cyp1metagenome_FD_92528 | JGI IMG/M metagenome (GOLD analysis project Ga0126342, IMG submission 92528) | Coral microbial communities from Lord Howe Island, Old Settlement Bay, Australia - Cyphastrea 1 metagenome | ecosystem: Host-associated > Invertebrates > Cnidaria > Coral ...
CTATGTAACTATGTAACTATGTAACTATGTAACTATGCAACTATGCAACTATGCAACTATGCAACTATGTAACTATGTAACTATGTAACTATGTAACTATGTATGTATGTATGTATGTATGGATGGATGGATGGATGTATGGATGTATGGATGTATGGATGTATGGATGTATGGATGTATGGATGTATGGATGTATGGATGTATGGATGTATGGATGTATGTATGAATGAATGTATGAATGTATGTGTGTGTATGTATGTATGTATGTATGTATGTATGTATCTATGTATGTATGTATGTATGTATCTATGTATGTATGTATGTATGTATGTGTGGATGCATGCATGCATGCATGCATGCATGCATGCATGTATGTATGTATGTATGTATGTATGTATGTGTGTATGTATGCATGCATGCATGAATGCATGAAAGGAATGAAAGGAATGAAAGGAATGAAAGGAATGAAAGGAATGAAAGGAATGAAAGGAATGAAAGGAATGAAAGGAATGAAAGGAATGAAAGGAATGAAAGGAATGAAACGAATGAAACGAATGAAAGGAATGAATGAATGTGTATATATATATATGTGAAACTGTATGTGAATATGTATGTGTATTCATGATTATATATATATATGTACATATACATATGGGTAGGGGTCAGAACCCTGGTATGGATGTTCAACCCCAAATATAGTGTATATATTTAATATATATATATGTACAAAAGGTTTTGAGACATCCCCATATACAAATGTGTATGTTTGATCAAAATAGAAGGATGGATGGACTTGGATTAGGTTTAGATGTATGTTGGATTGAGATTGAGATTAAGATTAGATTTGACTAGATTAGATTGCAATAAACTACATCAGATTAGATTAGGTTAAATTAGATTTAGATTAGATTAGATTAGATTTGCTTTAGACTAGGTAAGATAAGATAAGATTAAAATTTGCTTGGACTATATTAGAAAGATGGATATCAACTCAACCTCTTCTATTGGATCATATTAGTAGGATATTTTGGCATATACCCCACCATATAACCCTCCAGCACCTCAGGCTTCAACTTGATGTCATCCAACCTCGGGCAAAGGGTGAAATCCAACGACCCCCATATGCACCTTGGATACTGTATGCGATATATATATATATATATATTTCTATGTCTATGTCTATGTATACGTATGTTTATATGTATATGCAATATGTATATGTGTATATATGTATATATGTATATATTTATATATGTATATATGTTTATATGTATATGTATATATGTATTTATATATATATATGTATATATATATGTATATATATATATATGTATTTATATATATATATACATAGTATGTAACTGTAAATAAACTATATACTATGTCCCAATTCCTCACCAGTGCTCCCAGTATCCCAGCCCCACCCTTTCTTGGCGTCCGAGTAGCGTCACCACTTCAAGCAAGTGTTCCTCCAGTGCAGCGTAGTCCTCCAGCGACATGGGAACCTGCAGCTTGGCGTTCATCACCTCAGCGCTGCCACGAAGCTTCGAGGTGTCCCAAAAGGGACAACCAAATTAGGCCATTTGAGTATTGAAACCTATGGTGACTTGGGGTTCCCCGATTGTTTCGGAGATCGGATTTTTTTCAGCATAAACCATCCAGCTATTGGGGTTTTTCCCCATTTTAAGAAAGCTGCATTCTAGTGGACATATATGGGAATGCAAAGCCATCAATGATCGATTTCTTGGGAACTTTTTTTGGCAGCAACAAAGATGACCCCGCAAAATAAAAATGGTGACAAGAACCCCCCTAATTAACAACAACCCCGCCCAATTAACAACAACCCCCCCATCCTTATAACGACCGGGTCTGTAAGTTGCACGTTCCATGGTCTCCATGACGAGTTGCTGGTGGAGTATGTCAGCCCATCATATCCCACTCTTCATGGACTAACAGGACCCCTTACCAACCGCGAACATAACGGGATGGTGTGCAAGGATCAGAAACAAACCAGTCCTAGGATGTAGACTACCAAAAACAGGGGTACCCTCTGGTAATTTGTTATATAGCTATGGAATAGATGAACCAATCTTTTGGATGAATTACCATGGGGACAACTTCCAGTTCGCTATGTGAAATTACCAGAGGGTAAAGCCTTTGAGTCATAAAATGACTTTTCTAAACATCGTCTTACTGAAGAATATCGATCTTTTCTGCTTCAGATTTTTTGGCAACATAGCCATGTCATCATTCGGCTATGTTTCTTGGCGCAGTGTTCGCTACCCTTGACGTGGATTTGTCTGAACATAGGGGAAGCAAAACAGAAAACAGAGCTTTTATCATAACTTTCCCTATGACCATGGCCATTCATATCCATTCATGATATAAAAGAGGCTGTACAGTATATATCAGTATATCCCCTATGTTCCCCCTTATATATTTGTGGTATAAATCCATCATTTATGGCCATGATGGGGAAATATGGGGAGTGGCCACTTGGACGACTCTGAAAAAACTGGCCCACACGGGGGATGCGCAATGTTTATGTAAGTTGAATCAGTTGAATAAGCGGAAAAAAAAAAGATAGCATACCCTCTGGTAAACTAACAGTTGGCTATTAAGAATCACCATTTTGAATATGTAAATCTACGAACCTTCATGGGGTGTTTTCAATAGCTATGTAACAAATTACCAGAGGGCAACCCATTCATACCCTTTCACTTGAAGTGGTGTGAGTCGCAATGGGCGACCCCTTTTTTTTCGCGACTTCGCCACTTCGATGGGTCGAAAAAAACCAGCCATTCACAGGGCTAAAGAAGTTTTGATCCAACCCCAAATGGAGGTGTCCTAATTTTTTTTGGCTACCCCAACCATAGGTTTTCCCATTGATAAGCAAGTTTGCATGATTTGGAAAATCCCCATTTTAGGAAAATCCGAAAAAAAATCCCCAAATCATCGGGCTTTCAAAGAATTGACCCGGCAATCTGCGAAAAAAGTCTGCGCTCCGCACGATGGTATAGGACGTTTGCGATTTCAGCCCATTGAGCGCCTGCGGAGGCGTTGCTGCGGGTTGGACCAAACCTTGAAAGTTTGGGGTGGGAACAATGGCCTGGGGCACTGATGGATAAAATCCCGCCAGCTATGGCCAAGAAAGTGAGGTGATAATCTGATCATTTTTGAGAAAATTACCGTTGGATTTTGGGTGGTTGACCATATTGAGACACACCCAGGCGTTTACTCACAATGACTCGTAAAGTATCTACGTCGCCTGCAATGACTTGTAATTTGCTCAACCCTCATCATTGGTTTCTTACCATGACTCTGCAATTTAATGATTCCTTTCAGGTGAAAAAAAGAAAACGATGGCCTCTCGTAAAATAACAGTTTGCTATGGAAAATCACCATGATTAATAGGTAAATCCAGTATACATGGCCCATTTTCCATAGCAAACTGTGAGTTTGCTGGAGAGTAACCAAAATATATGGTGAAATGTATTGCAACTTTGCATGAAATCGGATCTCAAATCCTGGGTTAGTTCCTAGTCACGTAGACAACAACGTTCATGCATAATAACCCGTGTATAACTACATGTATCTGTATATATATATATACATGTGTATATATATATATATATGGTGGGTGGTGTCAGCCCATCCAAAAAATATCAATTGGAATCAACCAAGGCTTCTTCATCCCACATAAATGATTGAGATGTTCACCCAAGAACCCAGGAACCAAGCAGTGTTTCAAACTCCTGGTAATTTCCCGGATCTCCCATCAATTACCAGATAATTTCCCAGAAAATCTGTGATAATCCCCTGGTATCTCCACTTTAAGGTGGGAAAATAACTTCATCCCCAGACATGCTGATGTTGTCTATGGCCAGGGTGAATCACACATTCTTAATCACTATTAACCCATTCTTAACCCATTATCACCATTAACCCATTATTACCCATATATATATATATATGTATATATATATATACAGGCCCACATTCAAAAAAAAAGTATAACCATAGATTTGTATGATATTAACCATTAGTATAATATGAGTATTGGAATAGTATAAACCATATTAATCCAGATTAACCATAGTATTGATTCCACATGATTCCCAATGATATCCGATGGAATATGAATAGTAAATCATTATATATACCATTGTTATAACATAAAAACTATGGTTAACCAATAAAAAAAAATCCCATATATAACCATCATGTTGTGTAACCATAGTATAACCATAGTAATGATTCCCAATTAACCTCTGGTAATTTAATATAGCTATTGAAAATCACGACCAATAACACATCGCACTAAATGGCCATGGCGTCCATAGATATCTTAGTTTACCAGAGGCTATTCCCAATTATTTCCCAATTATTTGCAAAGATAGAGGAATATATATATATATATATAATTATATAAATGTATAATACATGTATATATATAAGCATATCTATCTATATATATATTCCCATATGTAACCATAGATAAAGTGCTTTGTCTCCCAATGATCTCCCCACCTCAAAGAGGACGTAGATGGCGATGACGCGTCCCTCCGAACCGTAGCGGTTGGTGTCCACCTCGAAAACCACCGCTGAGTGAGTTCACCATAGCTAAGTTGGTGCAAATCATGAACTAATTAGCTTAACCATTATGGTTTAACTATAAACTATAAACCATGTTTACATCGATAAACGATAATATACTAATTAGTTGAAACTATGGTTTATAGTTTATCGATGTAAAAATGGCAGATATATTGCGAGAAATTGGTGCAAGGTGAGGCCCTTATGCCGAAAACCCTGTGTCTTGGTCAATCCAAAAAACCATGGAATCTTCGTCACAACCCATGGAATTCCCATCATCAAATAATCTCGGATTTTTTTTTATTTATGGATGTTACATGATGTTTATGCCACTAAAAATTGTATCTATAGATATTGGTCCATAGCCACGTGATATTAATCCAGATAGATTCATGGGTTGTATCTACATACTATCTATATACATATATATATATATACATACACATATTATGAGATCTCAACCGCTTACAATCCCTAGGCGTCCGAGCGTAGCAACCGACGGGAACGGGAAATCCCATCCTTAGCACCACGCCACGTTGCCCTGGGAAACACGTGTTGAATATGATAACATGATGTGTCAATATAATGTGTTAGATCCTAATAACATAATAACATGTATTTTTTATTATCACAATGTTATAATATATTACAGTACTATGATAACATGATTCGTGTCATTTCTTTCGTTCACTTTACTTTTTGCAAAAGACTCTGGACCTAGTGACGGCGGTTCCACGCGTGTGCGGCGCGGCGTTCGATGTTTTTCAGACCCCCACTGTCTATTTTTAGTTGATTTTCCTATTAAACATTGGGATTTTCCATAGCTATGCTGGTGTAACCAGAGGCCCACCTTCTACCAATCCCACAGAGAAATCTTTACCTCAGATGCACCACCACCACACCTTTTCCAAAGCGAACTAAACAGCAGAAGAACCCAGGGGAATTTGTGTATGATATCTATTATGATATCTATTATGGACTACTGGAGATACTGTGGATGGAAGAAATCCTGCACCACCAAACGGATGGTTGAAACCCTATAAATAGTGGGATAAACCATCTATCAACTGGTGCAGGATTTCTTCCATCCACAGTATCTATTATGATATCTATTATGATATCCATTATGATTAATTAATATAACCGAACTAAATATCCCTGGATGATATCCCATGAAACATCTATTTTGCAATGTGTTCACCCAAACTCCGAGCAACCCAAAAATTGTTCCGCCAAGATTTCTACGGTGACACCCACTTTCGGCTGTTGAATCACCATTTCGAAAATGAATCCCTCGACTTCTATCCATCGGCTGGGGGCTGTCATGGCTGTCATATCCAAACTGCTTGGTGGTTGACCCACCCCTCTGAAAAACATGACTTCGGACCAGTTGGGATGATGAAATTCCCAACTGAATGGAAAAATAAAAGCCGTGTTCCAAACCACCAACCAGCAAATGATTGAACTGATCATGATGATCATCTTGCCAACTGTTGTCCTTAAGTACTATTCTCGGTATCAGCATTGTCTGGCCGAATTACAACAGTGACATCACGTCCTGAGGTCATATATAATAACTTGTCCGTGCCACTTCAAAGCCTGTTAAAACAACAGTTCTTGGGTCATATGCCAGTTCTGTAGCTTCTCCCTAGCTTCTTCCTTGTCTGAAAATGGAGTACACCCCAAAAAATGCCATTTTGCCGTGGGAAAAATCATGATGATCCAGGATGATCGGGTGTTCCCCTCCATTCACCATACACTCCCTCCATTCACCGGATGGGGCTGCAGTTGGGGCGATATCGGTAACACACATCAGTGATACGGAGGATCATCCCACAGATCACCGCCCACTTTTATATATGTGGGCCCCCCCAGTAATAAGTTGGTTTATAAGCCCCACTAACTATCGTTATAAGTACCATAAACCATAGTTATTGGAGTTATAAACCAACTTAGCTATCTAGGGGGCCTCACATTGTATATATATATATATGTATACATATAGTGGTTGGTGGCTTCAACCCCTATGAAAGATATTAGTCAAATGGGATTATTCATCCCAACTATTGGGGAAAATAAAAAATGTTCCAAACCATCTTGAAAAATATGAAAGTCAATGGGAAGGATTATCCCATATGTTATGGAAAGTAAAAAAAAACGATCCAAACCACCAACCAGATATATATGTATATACATATACATCTATAGGAGAAGCCTAGGAATCGGGACAATTTACCGACCCAGCATTAACCAGTGATTCAGTGAAACCCATCACGCAGCAACGCTCCAAGTCGCTCTAAGTCCGTGTAAAGCTCCAAAAAGAGACGGCCACAGACCGACTGGGAGGCCTCAAGAGGTTCAACGGTGGTCACCCAGCAATTCCCTTTTGAAAATGGTGGTTAAGATATATCATTTATGATTAAATCATATTAAATCATGCAAAATGTTGATAGTATTTAAAAATCATGTAGGGTTAATTCATTGATTAGCAAAAATGTGTAGTTTTTCATGATTTTGAATGTCTCAAAATTTTCTTGGATCATGTTTGCACAAAGTCGGTCGTCCAAACTTGCCCTTCTGTTACCCTCTGGTAACATAGCTATGGAAAATGGTCCATTGATAGTGAGTTTTCCCATTGAAAATTGTGATTTTCCATGGCTATGTGAGTCATAACCAGAGGGTAACCCCCAGGTCTTGATCCCTAAAATCGTGAGGTCGTCCAGAAAAAGAGATGAACTGCTGATTGATTCAGCAGGTGGGGATACCCCAAGCTCGCTGGATTGTTTATTTCATGGGAAATCCCAGTCTAAAATGCATGATTTGGGGTACCCCTATTTTAGGAAACCTCCATAAACCACGTAAAGATTCTGGCTGAATTATAGTGATTCACTAACCTGAAAATCGCTATCATGCGGCTAGTGATGGGGATGGTTTCCATGACACTTTCCATCATTGCCATGATGTTAAGACATGGGGTCATGATCAAATTCATCGGGAATTATCCATTGTTGTTGTATAGTATTATCCATGATGTACAAGTTTAACCATAATCTATATATTGTTCATTATACATACTTGTAATGTCAATGTTTATCCATCATTGATGGAATATGATGGAATATCATCGATCAACCATTATCATCATTATTCTTAACATTAACCAGCTATTAACCATTATAACTGTTATATCCCAATACTAAGCACTGTCCACTCAACTATACATTAACCACCATCAAGTACTATTATACATATTTGATATTCTGTGCGTAGAGAAAGATATCATTCTGCCGATGCAAAACCAACTGCTCCACCAGGAAATCGGGCTTGATCTTGATGAAAGTGGTAAGGTATTAAGCCAGAATATAGTGCCTAATGGAGGAAGATGTATGGGTAACAATGGTTAATAGCGATTAATGATGGGTTAATCATGGTAAATATGCATTGATAACGATTAATGTGGGAAACCCTGGCTGCCATAAACAACTAGTTGGATTAGCATAAAAAATGTGATTTTGGGGATTGTTGATTATTGAGTTTAACACATTGATGTTATTATAATTCATGTTCCCTATTGGGTTTACCACATTGATGTTACTACAATTAATGTTGCCCTCTGATTATTTAACTTACCTATGGTATAGATACCCAATGAACATAGATGATATATGATGTTTAAAAAAAAAAAAAACGTTGATTTGCCAAAGCTACGTGAAATAACCAAAGGGTAATGTTCAGGGATTTCGATACAATGATGTCAACTACAGATTCATTGAAACAGAGTGGCTTGTCATTGAAGAACAATGAAGGGTGAATTTACCATTACCAATGGTCATTGTTGCCAGAGTGGTAAACATGTCATCATGGTGTTTCAAGCTTAGTCTCCAGTAGGCTTGTCATGGTGGTAAAAACATGTACCATCTGGTAACCTAACATAACCATGGAAAATCACCATTTTTAATGGGTAAATCAACTATACATGGTCCATTTTCAATAGCAAACTGTTAGTTTGCCAGAGGGTAAAAACCCTATGTCATCATGTTCACCATCGCAGAATTCTCCATGATTACCGGTACCCTTGATGGCTTCATTGATTGATCAACACCCAAAAAAAGAAAACTGCTGAAATGTACTGGATCTCCGTTAAGTTTCGGGGTTCCAAAAAAATCTTTAAGCGCACAATTTTTCATGGATTCAGGGTTTATTCTATAATTGTACACACCAACTGGCAACTCCAAGTTTCAGATGAATCTTCAGCATACCCACACTATATCCCCATCAAGACATATCCCCCAAAAAGGCGCAAAAAAAATCATAAGCATCGCAGCCCGCAGCTCCTCATCGGGCCTCGTGCATCTGATCCGCATAGGTCATGTTGGTCACTAACTCCTCCTCAAAAGAGGCCTCGGTGACCGAGCTGACCGACATCAAAATCCAATAAGGGGCGGCAATGGGCGGCAATGTCATATCATGTTCCCTGTTGAAATTCTGAATATTACACATATTATCATATATATATTACACATATTATACACAGGTCTCAAATCCTGTTGAAAAAAAAACACTCGATGTTTGAAAGCAAAAATCCACAGCGATTTTATGTCAGTGGGCTCTTCGCAGAACTTCAGACACTTTTTTTAGCCACGAAAAACAGCCATGAAAAACACCATGGACTACTGGATGTGGGCCAGCGAAATCCGAATCACCAGTTGAAAACGGAGGTAAACATTCCATTATTTATAGGGTTGAAATACCATCCGTTTGGTGGTGCAGGATTTCGCCAACCATCCATCCGCAGTAGGATTACAAGATGATTGGAGGATCATCCCACAGATCCTGGGGATTTCATGACGTGATCGGGGTCGAAAAGCCTTTCGTGAAGTCTCCCATGAGGCCACAATGCTGGGTTAAACCCAGCGTTATAAAGCGATACGGTAGTTAAACCCAAGTGAGTCATGATACCCTCTGGTAATTTAACATAGCTATGGAAAATCACCATTTTTAATGGGAAAATCCACTATAAATGGCAATTTTCAATAGCTATGTTAGTTTACCAGAGGGTATCCCCATCCCATCACATTATACTGGTTGGTTAATAGTTGATAGTAAAGTCACCAGATGGGCTAACACACCAAAGTACTCAAACTGTGGACCAAGAGGGGTACCATCTGGTTATGACTAACATAGCCATGGTATAGATGGCCCATAGAAAAAAATGGTTTACCTATTAATAGCATGGTGATTTTCCATGGCTATGTTAAATAACCAGAGGGTATTTCGAATGGCTCACATGGGTTTGTTTGAACATGTGGTAGACGCATCGATACCTTTTCAATATATGACGTTTGGCTTGAAGCCACCTGGGCTTTTATCCTCAGGTTCCATCGTGATTTTCCCCATTGAAATAGCCCATGTTGGGGATATGCCCTAAAACTCAGATAAACATAGACAGAGCCATTTTTCTATAAAAAACTGTGAATGAGAGATATCATCATATCCCCAGCAAAGTCCATGAAATGTATGAAATATTATGAAATGATAGGTTGTACCCTCTGGTGCTTCCATGATATTCCTACAGTATATTATTCCTGTGCGATCCCTATATTATTCTTATATCCTCCCTATTCCATATTATCCCTAAGTCACCACTTCCCAAAGTCAGGACTTCCGCAAGTCTCACAATTCTATTTGTCCGTAACTCGGAAGATTGCTTCCATACTTCCTTTGATTATTCCTATATCATCCCACACTAATTTGATTTATGTTGCTTCAATCATCCTCCAGACCAAAATTTCGCCCTCACGGTTCCGCGATCCGGACGAAGGCTGGTGCTAGAATGGAACTGTTGGTAAAGGTGATCCTGACCGGGCTGAAGATTCGGAATCTGTGGCGAAAATGATGTGGAAATATATGGGATATACACATTTTATTACAATTTCACTAATATGTTTGACATCTTGGAAATATCCCTCAAAATCGTGAAGAACAAACACCATCTAAGATTTATATAAGTGTCTGCATCTTGCCGCTTTTTGGAGGTACCAAATGTTACGCAGCCCCGCCTGAGCTGCATGGAGTTTTGGGGCAGGTAGTATTGTGGATTGTCGCCCGTCAAGAAGCTCAGGATCTCAGGACGCCCCACGAATCCCATTGATCCATTTCCGGGGTCGAGCCCTTGCTGACAACCGCAATGAATCATTGCTAGGGATGATGAAAAACACCTCTAACATTGCTAGGGAATGGGGGGATGAACATACATTTGCCAGTTATTCCAGTGTTTTGAATCTTGCGTGAGGGTACGTTGAGCCAAAATCGGAAATCCCTGCCCGAAGCCATGGAGGTTCGGGAAAGATATCGAACTATTGGAGGGATTCTCCGTTGCTATCGAGGGCAAATCGATCCCAGTTGTTTTGATGAAGAATCCCCAGGCTTTCTGTTGGATTGAAACTCGTCTATGAGCAGCTCTTAACCTTGAACACTGTTTGGTTTTACCAGGCTTATTCACCTAGTAAATATGGTTTCTTCACGCCGTATTGATCATAAAAATACTCCCTAAACCCTAACATTGAGATATAACAAAAATACCTTTCACTGAGTTCTTTCAGAAAAAAAAACACCAAAAAAACCCTGAGCGGTTCATCGGAAAATCTCGGTGTTTCACCATTTTTTGGTCCAGGATTTCTGGGACGATCCATGGCACCATCTTCCTGGATTTGCTGAAGGAATTCCCCAAAAAGATTCCCCATTTCTAGTGGATTTCCCACCGGGAAACTCAGCCAGATCAGCGAATCATTTTAGATCCCATTCAATCCCACTGAAATCCATAACATCTCATAGTCAAAAGTCATTCAATCCCTATTTTTCCATGGCTAAACCACCATTTTTCACGGGTGAAACCACCATTTCTCGTTGCTGAAAACATCTTGATTTCGCCACGGCACCACAGGCGCTGTGTGACCCACTGCCGTGGTGGTCAAGCCCAGCGTGATCCTGAAAGGCTAGCTATTTGATCCTTGGATATTTGACAAATATATATATATAAATGGGTAAATTATAATATTTCACTAACCTGAATTAAGGCCATTTGGGTGTATATATATATACAATGTGGGGCCCCTCAGTAATAAGTTGGTTTATAAGCCCCATTCGCTATAGTTATAAGTACCATAAACCATAGTTATTGGAGTTATAAACCAACTTAGCTATCTAGGGGGCCTCACATTGTATATATATATATACCATCTGGCAATTTGTTACATAGCTATTGAAAATGGCCATAGAAATAGTGGATTTACCCATTGAAAATGGTGATGTTCCATATATATATATATGTATATACTGGTTGGTGGTTTCAACCCCTCTGAAAAATATGAAAGTCAGTTGGGATGATGACATTCCCAACTGACTGGAAAAATAAAAAATAAAAAAAAAAACACCAATCAGGATATATATATATATAACTTGGATGAATAGTACCCTCTGGTAAGTTAACATAGACCCTGGCAGTCATCGGGGTTGGAAGACTAGTTTCCATTAAAAATTGGTGATGTTCAGGGTCAACAAGTTTATTTACCAGAGGGTAAATATCCGATGAATATCCAATTATATATAGCTCGTAAACTTGATCCAAGTATTTGGATGAATAGTAAATTTGAGTATATCAAGAGTAAATTTGAGAATATTTAGGTATATTGTTGGATATATCAATAGTATAATCCGTATTATGTATATCATATATATATATCGAATTATGATGTATGTACATATCATAAGTAGTATAATCCATAGTATAGTCATATGAATTATGTGTGAGTTATACTCCTGATATAACTGTACATCAACTTTAACTATGGTTTTATATATATATGTTTAAATATATTCAATAATATGTAATCACTATGGTATAATATATAAAACATCACATATATGTTAATATGGAAACTATTGGATACTGATATATAATCCATATTTGATATTTGATATATACACGCTCAATATCACAATGTATTATACATAATACTTGAATATTGTGTGTGTATATAATCATGTTTGATTGATATGTGATAAATACATATATACATATACATCTCTTTACATGACTTAGTTTGTCTATACATGTATATATATATATATAGTATGTAGATATTTTGATATATTGATATATGTGTTTTGAAATATCTACATTAATATTCAGAGAGAGAGAGAGAGAGCATGTCCAGGGCCAATCTTCGATACCCTGCATTTGTTTGAGCTGGCAAAATGTTGGGCATGTAATGTGGGTAAAACAATGTTATAAAGCACTCATTTTCCTGGGAATGCTAAGTTTATACCACCAAACAAAAAAAACTGATCTTCCTGGGGGATGGTGCAAATGGCATTGTTTTACCAACATCATGGGATATCGCATGGGATTATGATGTTTTACCCAACTTGACATGGTGTTGCTCAACTTTTCTCTCCGTATATATATATATACATGTATATGTATAATTATATGTAATACTGTGGAATCCACAATAGTAAACCATCCCCACTTTCTGGTTTAGGAACAACCCCTCTGCGGGATGATTCAGACCGGTGATTTTCATGCCCCCATTCTGCTTCTGCGCCACAACGAACGATATCCGAAAAAAGTTAGGGCCGCATTGACTGGACCCCCAGTCCTGGCCAAAAAGTTTGGGTTCACGAAACTTAGGAATCCCGCCAGCGCGTAGTACTCCCCTGCACGTTCACCTCGAGGAATGGATGGGGATAGCCAGAATTTTCAGTAAACACCAACATTCATGGGATTATCTTAGATATATGATATATGTGAATAGATACTTCACAACATAAAGATTATGGTATCTTGGACTTCTGATTGGTACATTTACATAAATGGGAGAGTTCCCAGTGGAATCCTCCGTAACTGGATGAATCATCAAGGTATCGGGGAAATGCGAGCCGCTTCGGGGACATCAAACATGGCTAGAAATCCCAAAAAAAATAGGGGTGAGATTGGGGAAAACATATATGTATATATTTTATATATATATATGTAAATATAGATATATAGTGTATATATATATATATAGATAGATAAACGGTGAATTGTCCACTGCCACCTTGGATTACTGAAGGGTAGACTCCGTCTTTGCTGGTCGCACTGTGGGGATCAATGGATCAATAGCCCCCTGGCTCGCTCAAACCGCCCAGCCAATGCTGACTTTCTCTGTTCATGGCTACTCTTCTTTGTTTAGCTGGTTCGTATTATACATACATACATACATTACATACATTACGTTACATTACATTACATACATACATAACATACATACATTACATTACATTACATTACATTACATTACATTACATACATTACGTTACATTACATTACATTACATTACATTACATTACATACATACATACAATACATACATACATACAAACATACATACATACATACATACATACATACA
>Ga0126342_10014250_pt1 | contig 14051 bp, 16 predicted proteins | sample Cyp1metagenome_FD_92528 | JGI IMG/M metagenome (GOLD analysis project Ga0126342, IMG submission 92528) | Coral microbial communities from Lord Howe Island, Old Settlement Bay, Australia - Cyphastrea 1 metagenome | ecosystem: Host-associated > Invertebrates > Cnidaria > Coral ...
AGCCTTGCCCGCCATGAGCCGACGTTCTGATGATGCTCCAATGACAATCACTGAAAAGATGAACGTTCGGGCTCTCAAGTCGGCCGGTTTAGAAACCGTGCCCCAGCAAAGCAAAATGTCGGAATGGCTTGCTTTTAGGAAGTGCCTTGATGTTCAGGAGGATAGGCATGCAGGGTGGGAGGACATCTTTTCTACAGTCCTTGCTTCGTCAGCGATCTGCGCGTCAGGCAACAGGATCGAGGACTTAGTCGATGTCAACTGATTCCCTGACTGGTGTGCCATGGGCTAAGGAGCTTCGTCATTTGTCCGAGCTTGAGCAAGAGTCGCTCTGGGACTTGAAGCTGCCCACGGAGTACGTCCCTGGAACATCAAGGCCGGCGATAGACGTCGTGCCCACCATCTATGTGGTGACTTCAGATTCGACGCTTCCGCTGATCACTGGAAAGGGTAAGACTTTGAAGAAGCACACCCTGAAGCGGAATGCCGACATGATTCTCGAAATCGGTCATGATATGCTCTGGGGCAAGGATCTTCAACAACTCTGCAAAGCAAATATTGCTATGACCAAGGATTTGATGGCGAAGTTTTCCAATTACGGTTCTGCAATTCGCATCATGTCTGTGATCTTTTGGTCTGGCGGGGAATATGGAGTTGAACCCCTCCCCATGTGAGGGCAACGGGATCCACAGGGCGATTGGAACGCCATCATGGACAGGGTCAAGGGCAACATTGTGTGGTGGAACAAACAGCTGAAGGAATTGGGGGTTGATCAGGCCGCTCTAATCAGCGAGCCCGACCCTCTTACCTACGGTCTGCGATTGGTTTTCACGACATTCATGGAGCGCCTGAAGACTTGGAGGACAATGAACGCCTGAGGTGGATCCAGAATGACAAGTTGCCGCCAAGGCTCGAACTCAGGGATTATTTTCATGCCTTCGAGACAGAATGGAACAGAAACGAAATGATTGGCTATGTCATGGCAACACTGCATTTGCTCCAGTATCAGCAGTCAGTGTTCAAAAGACGACGGCCACAGGGAGAAGCAACAATGCGTAATGTTGCACCGAAAATGGAGCACCTTCCTGTCAAATTTGTGCAACTCTTGACATCGCTGCGGGAGAAGACCAACAAGTCTATGCCTCCTAGCATGAGCTTGCCAGAATCTTTTACGGCACAACCATCAGTGGGAAAGGCCAAAGCCAGCCATGCTGCCCCTCCAGATCCATCTGCCAAGGCTCCGCCTGCAGAGCCAGAATCACCGACGGCCGCCTCAACTGACGCGCCCACCCCAGAGAATGAGCCCAGTGGCACGGTCTGTCCAAAGCATGCCAAAGGCCATGTAGAAAAGTATAGGATCATGCTTGACGAGAACATCAACTCGGAGGTGGTTGAGCATTGTGTTGTTGATGGTCATTCTTATGAACTCATCACCAAAACATGCTGGGAGATGGATGGTGCTGACAAGTTGCGATACCCTGAACGAATGGATCGTCACAAGACAAAAGTCAATGCTGTGACCCGTGGCCAGCCAGGTCAAGATGCAACTGCTTTCAATGAGGAAATTTGGACGGACCTGGATGACTTCTTTCGAATGTTCAACAAGATGCTTCCCAAAAAGGTGAACCCCATGTCAGTTATGGAATTGATTGCACTCCTCTATCATGACAGCAAGTGCCGCTTTGAGTTCCAATGCATTGTCGAGCACCAGAAGGCAACCCATAAAGGGTTAGCCTACTGGCCTTTCAGAATCCGTGCAGTGCAGGGCCACACCAAGCGTGCAATGGACACAGCAGCAGCATCTGATGCCTTCAACGCTATCGAGATCTGCGCAAGTTCTGGGGCAGCTGCAATTCAGAGAATGAATGCAGAGGGGAAGAAGATCACAACTGCTGACCAATGTCCTGGGGCAATCTATCACCGTACTATGACGGGCAATTGGAAAGGAATTCTTCGTGATGGATTTGTTTCTGGTGGTGGAGAACGCGTCTCATTAGGTAGAGCGCACTCGTACTTCAGCAAGGTGCAGGTCAGCGACAAGAAGTACGTCAGCGGGCTCAGGGCTGAGCGTCCTATCGAAATTCGTGTGGCCATGTCAGAAGCTGTTCGCAGCGGGGGCATTTTCTTCAAGACATCATCTGATGCATCTGATGGAATTTTGACAAGTGACGTGGTTCCTTCACAGAACTCATCATCTCGGTTGACGATACTGAAAAGCAGACCAACCTCTATCGGCGACATGAGGACGCGGCGCAATCTGCTCACTGCAGCGGGGGAGAAGTTGGGGTTCAGGAACTTGTGAAGTCCTACGAGGCAAAATCTTCTCAGAGATCTGGATCCGCATCTCCGGCCGCCTCAACTGGCGCGCCCGCTGCACCACTGGTTTTCCCAGGAAAAGTGAAGCCTCCGCCACCCAATGTAGCTCAAACGTCGGGTATGCCAGGCTATGCACACAGCAGGTTGTGGCCGCCCCCTCCAAAAGGTGAAGCTCCAAAACCACCATCAGTTGTTGAGGCTCCCAAAACTCCGCCAAAGATGGGAGGTCCAAAGACACCACCAAAGGCTGATGCTCCGAAGACACCGCCGAAAGAAGGAGCTTCTGCACCATCTGCACCTGAAGTTCCAAAGGCAGTGACAGCAGCAGTTGAGCCAGCAAAAGAAGATGAACCTGCAAAGAAGAAAGCCGCTCTCTCCAGCGTGCCCGCAGCTGCGCCAGCGGCATCATCGGCTGCGGCCTTCTTGGAACTGTTCCGAAGATTGCGCTTCCAAAGGCCCGTCCAAAAGAACAAAAGGTTTCTTCTGCAGGATCCCCATCATCAAAGCCGGCTTCAAGCTCAAAGTCACTTGTGTCAAAACAGAAGTCTCGCCCTAAAGGCGATGACCAACCATCAGAGGAGAACAAGCCGGTGTCCATCAAGATTGAGACCAAACAATGTGAACGATGTTTTGCAGAAACCTTCCAAGGACAACTTGAATGTGACGTCTGCGGATTGATACTTGAAGGAGCTGGCAAGGCCGACAGAACCAAGATTGCTGAACGCCGCAAAACCGCCCTTCACAAGTTGGGGCTCTACTATGACTTCAAGGGAGAGTACTTGCAGAGCATCACACAGCATCAGTTGGAGTCACTTGGACTTCTCGGCCGAAGCAGATTTGCTCAGACGTGCCAAGAGCAGGCACGAGAGAGCTTTGAGCCTTACTTGGGTATGACTCTGTTGCAGAAAGGTTCACGAAAGATGCAACTTTTGCAGGGAGTGTCCTCAACGAAGGTGAGAATGAATATGGCTGCCCACGCTATGATCTTCTGCGGGCAGCACATCTTCCGAAACCGGACAGGACCAAAGCACAGGTCAGGCTGGGAATATCTGAACAGTCGCAGTTGGAACACAATGCTATGAGGCTTGTCTACCTGGACTTCCCTAGCCGACTTGACGTGCAGTTCTTTCAAGTACATCGACCAGCCATGGATCTATATGTACAGAACTGAGGTCTATTCCGAGGAGGAGTACATTGAATACTTGGAGAGGAATCCTCACAACAATTTGCTGCTTTCATGCACGGGTGTCGATCAGGTGGCAGTTCATGACGCTGAGAGACATCAGAAATGGATCAAGGCCCAAAATGAAGATTCTTACAAGAAGAACGCTGAGGAGAAGCGCAAACAGTCTGAGAGAGCCAAGGAGCAAAATCAAGCCAAAAGGAAGGCCGAACAGACTGGTGCCTACGGGCAAGGGCCATCAAAGAAAGGCACCGCTAGCCCGGTTGCCCGAACATCCGCCAAAGTTGAAGCAGCCTCCTCATCCGCGTCGGCAAGTGTGTGGTGCTCGCCCCAGGATCGCCCCAACAGGATCGCCCCAGTGGTGCTCGCCAAGATCGACAGTACACTGGAGAATGGCAGAAATGGCATGGACGCTGGTACCAAAAGGTCATCAGACACGGCCGCATTGAATGGGAGCAGGGATAGAGTTGCGTCGCACCTCGCAGTGACGGTTGGTTTATGTATATAGCCGCATTACTTTTGAGTGTTTTCCTCAGGTCTGCAAAAAGCTGTAGCGGTAAGGCAGACCGAAATAGTCTCGCCCTGGTAAATGGGCAGCCTTGCCGTGACCGGCTCACCTGAGGGGGATGTAATTGCATCCCATGTAAAACACATTGTATAATATAGTATGCTTACGGTAGCTGTTGCGGCTCAGGTGTAAAAAGCGCTTTAGCTGCTTGCTTAACGGTTTTAGGTTTATCAGTCCATTGGGGTATTATAACATAATCCCCTTGCTGAAACCTGAAAATACAGATCTGAGATGATCTGAGGACTCTTCAGACAACTCTTTGCCAAGCATTGAGAACGGGAACATGTCGCGCTGGGAGTTGGGCACGCAGAACTACGAGGCTTGAGCACCTTGTCGGGGCAACTGCTTTGTCTCCATATGGCGTCCATTTTGGCTGCGTTATTTTGTACACATGATATCTCTTCGCGTTCTTCTCCTCAGCCCTTCTCATCCTTTTCATCGTCATCACTCGCCGTATCCTCCTCCTCACCCTGCATTCTCACAAGCTTGGCGATGGTCATCGTCGTTATCATCATCATCATCATCATCATCATTAATGATAAGCCATTATCATTTTTTCTCTGTGCCTTCCACCATCATCAGTCCTTCTTTTGATCTTCCGAGCTAGAAAAGCCATGTGCAACTCCCCAATTGCTCTGGCAACTCTCTGGAGCCCTGGTCTCCCATGTTAAATTGCAACTTTGCTTCACTCCAGATACCTTTCGCTCTCCTTCGTTGATTTTCTTCGATTTAAAAGTTGCTTTGCACAGAAGACACAAATACCATCAAATACCGACAGTGGTGGCAAGGCTTGATCAAATAAATCCGGGTCCTTTGGGGCACTCCCCATGCGCTGCGGCCTTTTGAATTCGCAAACCTCATTCTCTCAAATCCTGCGCAGCGCAGGCGCTTGCAGGAGTCACAGCTGCAAGGCACTCAAGGGTAATGCTATGCAGTTTGCGGAATTTTGGGTACAGTTCTCAGAGCTAATCAGAACTTGATGGGATGCCAATAAGAACTGCAGTGAGGCTGTGAAGTATTTAGCCCAGTTGGGTGATCGCTTTGGCGGTGCAGATGTGGATGCAACCATGACAGAGCGCATCGAGACAGGCCATGCCCTGTTTACATTGACGTACAAATTTATATAAATACGATCAAATACGTATAATGATCATCAATCATTCCTGTAAAACGGGATCAGGCCTCATTGGAACGGCAGTATTTCTTCCCCATGAAACTGAAAAGGGCATGCAAGTCAGCGATCAACAGATGTTGGTGATGTTGCTGTTTCTGAAGCACAGTTGGCAGGTTTGCATACTTTGTGAAATCCAGTAACTCAGTGCCAGATCATTACACATACACAGCAGAGCCCTCGAAAAAAAAAAAACCGCTTCGCTGGTATCCCCAACAGAAGCAGTAATTTATTTTCATTTTTTTCGTCCGAAATTTGCTGGAACTTGACCTAAAAGCTGCGCCGACACACTCCCGGAATCGCACCGGAACCTACTTGAAGCCTCGTTGACCCTGGCCGCACCAAGGCCTTCCGGAACCCGGAACCTCGTTGAACCTGGCCCGGCTCTCCACCAAAGCCTTCCGGAACCTTTTCCGGAACCTCGTTGAAGCTAGCCCGGCTCTGCACCAAAGCCTTCCGGGACCTTGTCCGGAACCCTGTTGAACCTGACTTGGCTCTGCACCAAAGTCTCCCAGGCCTTCTCCGCCACACCAAAGCCTCCCAGACCTTCTCCGGAACCTTCTCCGGAACCTTCTCTGCAACCCTGTTGAACTTGACCTGGCTCTGCACCAAACAGACCTTCTCCGCAACCTTCTCCGGAACCTTCTGTGGAACCCTGTTGAACGTGACCTGGCTCTGCACCAAAGCCTCCCACACTTTCTCCAAACAAACCTTCTCCGCAACCTTCTCCGAAACCTTCTCTGGAACCCTGTTGAACGTGACCTGGCTCTGCACCAAAGCCTCCCACACCTTCTCTGGAACCTTCTCTGCAACCCTGTTGAACCTGACCTGGCTCTGCACCAAACAGACCTTCTCCGCAACCGTCTCCGGGACCTTCTGTGGAACCCTGTTGAACCTGACGTGGCTCTGCACCAAAGCCTCCCAGACCTTCTCCGCAACCTTCTCCGCGACCCTGCACCAGTCCACTCCGCAGATCCCATTAGCTTATGCTGTTGGGGAAAAAAGGCATGCAAACAAGCAGAGGTGCAAGGAAACCTCCTGAAGAGTTGTTCTCTTCATATCACCATTGTCTTCATATCACCATGACAACAGGTTTTCGTGCCATTTGCGCGCACGAGAATGAGTTGAAACGCCGGATGCTGGCATCTTTGGCATCAAGTTCACAGGAACCATTGCAAATAATAGCAGCAACCATGGACCAAAGTTTCAGCTTCCACTCAATGACATATCAATGCCGTTCCTGCGCCAAGGAAGGTCTCCAGAACATTCCCAACGTGAGCCTGCTTGGGGCCAAGAGTGTGGCAAATCCAGACGCCACCCTGTCTCCCTTCGCATCCAATAGCTCTCGATAGAATCCAATAGCTTGCCTGTAGGATTAGTGAATAGCTTCCAAGAATGCCAAAGCGTCCAGGCCATGTCACCCACACAATTCAAATGCGTTGGAAAGCTTGCGGTTTGCCTGCTTGTTGTGTTGTCATGCTGTGCCCACTTCTTCAAAAAGCATGACAGTCCACAGCCCATGACATGCATTGCAAGCCCCATGGAATAGGTACATGTTTTGATAATTGGATCTATAGATCCACGTGCATTTACATTTGGGCTTCTAAGGCTTGGTGTTGCAGATCCTGAAGACGTCGCATGGCTTTCAAGGTTTAGCAGCCATAAGCAGAGACTGATGTTTGGCAGGCAGTTCCAGCCATGAAATGCTTTCAAACATGCACTGCTAAAGAAACAAGAACATGTTTTGTAACATGCCGTTTTTGAATCTTTTCAGCACGAAGCATATCTCTCCTGTTCAGCGAACGACAAAGGTGCAGCAGCGCACATCGACTTTTGCAGTGGCCAAGAAGGGTCTCGCTGCACAGGACGGCCGCTGCGGTTGACCCTAAATTCTCAGTAAATTGGTTCGAAAATGATTGAACAATATTGAATTGAACATATATCAAATCAAGATAGATCAAGCAGATCAAGATAGATCAAGACAGCAGAACACCTTCCGTTTGGGTGTTGCCAGGAGCTAGCAGACAAGCTGTGCGAGAGGCTGGTGCAACAAGTCTGTCACAAAGTTCGAGCTCTTGTGACAGCATGGGCGAAGCATCGGCTGATCGTGTGAAAGTGCTCGGGTTTCAAGCCGATGTGGTTCAGAATTTTGAGCGTCGCTGTTAGGGGAATTTGGTGCACTGCTGGAAATCACTATGCCGGTTTCTGGGAGAAACACGGTGCTACTGTTGAAGGGATGACTCGTCTCTCGATGAGCAGAAAGTCTTCTTTCAGTCAATCCAGATGACCTTGTGTGGCAGTTTCTTGTGAAGCTAAAGCACGATGAATGAAACAAGATGCAAGCTCCTGGTACGAAGATGGGTGAAGTTAGAAAATCAAGCTGGCTTCTTGGTGCATGATATTCACCGAATTGCATAGACACATAATTCTACCATGTACGTGTATATAAATATATATATATACCAGTAGTACCGCACAAGGCGGCGGCGGAAGTTTCAAAAATAGGAAACCTATAGGAGAGGTTGGTTGTTGTGAATCACGGAAGGCAGAGCGAATCCACTGATGGACCGAAAGGTGGTTGGAGTTGTGTTTTCTAGAGTGGCTGCAATGGTTGTAGTGGTCACTTCACCACAACTGCTGGATGTAGTGTGGTGTAGTGCAGTTGTAGTTGTAGTTGTAGTTGTAGTGGAGTTGTAGTTTTGAAGTTGTAGTTGTAATGTAGTGTAACTAGTGTAGTGTAGCTGCAGTTGTAGTTGTGGTGTGGTGTAAATAGTGTAGTGCATTGTAGTGTACTGTAGTGTTGTGTACTGTAGCGTGGTTTATTGTAGTGCAGTCTAGTGTATTGTAGCGGTATAGCGTCGTGTAGTGCAATGTAGTGGTAGCTGCAGTTGCAGCGTAATGTAATGTAATTAGTGTAGTGTAGTGTTGCTTAGTGTAGTGTAGTTGTATTTGTAGCTGTAATGTACTGCAGTTTAATTAGTGTATTGTAGTGTAATGTAGTGCAGCTGCAATTGTAGTTGTAGCTGTGGTACTGGTAGTGGTAGATGTGGTAGTAGCAGTAGTAGTAGTAGTAGTGGTAGTGGTAGTGGTAGTGGTAGTGGTAGTGGTAGTAGCAGTAGCAGTAGCAGTAGCAGTAGCAGTAGCAGCAGCAGCAGCAGTAGTAGTAGTAGTAGTGGTCGTCCTCGTCCTCGTCCTCGTCCTCGTCCTCGTCCTCGTCCTCGTCCTCGTCGTGGTGGTAGTGGTGGTAGTGGTGGTAGTGGTGGTAGTGGTGGTAGTGGTGGTGGTAGTAGTGGTAGTAGTGGCAGTAGTGGTAGCAGTGGCAGTAGTGTTAGCAGTGGTAGTAGTGGTAGTAGTGGTGGTGGTGGTGGTGGTAGTAGTAGTAGTAATAGTAGTAGTAGTTGCTGTTGTACTAGTTGCTGTTGTACTAGTTGCTGTTGTACGAGTTGCTGTTGTACGAGTTGCTGTTGTACTAGTTGCTGTTGTACTAGTTGCTGTTGTACTAGTTGCTGTTGTACGAGTTGCTGTTGTACGAGTTGCTGTTGTACTAGTTGCTGTTGTACTAGTTGCTGTTGTACTAGTTGCTGTTGTGCTAGTTGCTGTTGTACTAGTTGCTGTTGTACTAGTTGCTGTTGTGCTAGTTGCTGTTGCAGTAGCTGCTGTTGTAGTAGTTGCTGTTGTAGTAGTTGCTGTTGTAGTAGTTGCCTTTGTGGTAGTTGCTGTTGTAGTAGCTGCTGTTGTAGTAGTTGTAGTGTAATATGTGTAGTGTAGCGTACTTAGATGTAATTAGTGCTGTGTAATGTAGCGTAGTAAATTTGCACTTGTAGTTGTAGTAGTGGTGTAGTGTAGTGGTACTTGTAGTTGTCGTTGCAGTTGTAGTTGTCTCTCCATCTATCTGTCTATCTGCAAGCTTGAAAACGAAGCTATTCTGCGAGACTTCCTCAGTTTTTGAACTTGACAATCGCAAAAACGCAGCAATTCTGCGAGACTTCCTCAGCTTTTAATTGACAACGTCAAAAGCGAAGCAATTCTGCGAGACTTCCTCATTTTTTGAAGTTGACAACATCAAAACGAAGCAATTCTGCGAGACTTCCTTCAAAAATGGAAAGCTGAGTGCAGAGCTGACGGCCTCGTACCAATGCGTTTTGCGATTTTTCCACTCCACCTGTCTAAAGTACTGCGCCCACCACGAAAAAGTGATGCCATTTCATATGAAGTGCTGCACCTGTCACGCAAAATCATCTCAGCAAACCTACAGATCTGATGCTCCAAAATGCAACCCCTCTCAGGAAATCAATGCCCTAATGAACATGTTTCTTGCACTGCGCCTGCCACGGAAAATGCATCTTTGCAGTTCCTCGTCAAACGTCCCACGCGTGCCATCGTTTTTGGAAATGCCACAAAATCCTCACGTTCTGCTCACTTTTGACAAGGTGCACAATCCCTTGCGCCTGCCACACAAAACGACGCTTCAACGTCCAAAAATGGCGCGAGAATGTGGTGCTTTGCGCACTTTAACTTCGGAATGTGCTTCGCGCCACAACGGTGTGCACTTTTTCGACATCTCAACTTCTAAAGGTGCTCCGAAGCTGCGGTGTTTTGTACATTTTGACTTGGAAATGTGCTTCGGGCCACAATGGCGTGCTTTCTTTCGACATCTCAACTTCTAAAGGCGCTCCGAAGCTGAGGTGCTTTGTACATTTTGACTTGGAAATGCGCTTCGCGCCACAATGGCGTTCAACTTTTCATCTCTCATCTGACCACATGGCTCTGCACCCGCCGCTTTAGCGAGCCCACTTTTCGACCCTCCGGAGCCACAAATCATGGGAAAAGCACAGTGCTTCGCGACTTTCATACCTTTTCGCGCACCTGGATCTATTTTTTTTAAGAGACTTTCTCCTTTTTGATCTTCTTTCTTCTTCGCTTCTCTTCTCTGGCTCTTCCCATCTCTGCTTCTCATCTGTCCATATTGAATCGGAAGTTTGACTTCTAAACTAAACTTCCTTCGATTATTATATTATATATGTATATGTTTGTGTGTTTGTCTGTCTGTCTGTCTGTATGTATGTATGTATGTACGTATGTTTGTATGTACGTACGTATGTATGCATGCATGTAAGTATGTATGTATGGAATGTATGTATGGAGTGTATGTATGGAATGTATGTAATGTATGCATGTATGCATGTATGTGTGTATGTATGTGTATGTATGTATTGTAGTGTCATGTCATGTCATGTAATGCAATGAATGTATGTAATGTTTGTAATGTATGTAATGCCTGTAATGTATGTAATGTATGTAATGTATATAATGTATGTAATGAATGTAATGTATGTAAAGTATGTAAAGTATGTAATGTAATGTGTTTGTATGTAATGTAATGTGTGTATGTAACGTAATGGAATGGAATGTAATGGACTGGAATGGAATGGAATGTATGTAATGTATGTAATGTAGGTAGGTAGGTAGGTAATGTAATGTAACGTAATGTAATGTAATGTAATGCAATGCATGTATGTATGCATGCATGCAGTATGTATGTACGAGTGTATGTATGCATGCATGCATGCATGCATGTACGTATGTATGTATGTATGCATGTATGTATGTATGCATGCATGAGTGTGTATGTATGTATGTATGTATGTACGTATGTACGTATGTACGTATGTACGTATGTACGTATGTACGTATGTATGTATGTATGTATGTATGTAATGTATGTCTGTCTGTCTGTATGTAATGTATGTATGTATGTCTGTCTGTCTGTCTGTCTGTCTGTAATGTATGTATGTATGTATGTATGTATATATGTATATATGTATGTATGTATGTATGTATGTATGTATGTGTGTGTGTGTGCGTGTTTGCGTGTATGCGCGTGTCTGTTGTTTGATACGGATCCTTGGCAACTAAGGCGTGGGTTTACTTCATTACAACACCTTACAGGAGGCGGACGTCTCAAGAGTTTGGGTTTTGATATGTTTGAAACTCAAAACATGCATTTATTATCAGTGTTTATTGTTTATCATTCTTTGTACCGTGCTTTGATATGCTTCGATATGCTTTGGGTGTTGTCTTGTGCTTCGGGGATGTTCTTGATTCTGGATCGCGCATTTGGGTTTTATACATAAGAAGTTAAGAAATGTTGATTAGAGTTTTACATTTTGTCGGAAACCTGTCGGAACGCAAAGGTGGACCGCATCTTGGAAGCCATGGAGGACGCATAGCTCGGAGGAAAAAACACAGCCGCTGCGCAAGCTACAGAACTTGTGTTTGTGGATGTATGTCCTTGAAGAACTTGCTGCAGCATGGAACAGATTAATCTTAAATAATCTGAATGTCCTTTAATGTCCTCTTTAATCTTGTTCATCGATTTGACATATTATTTTGCTGCAATTGCTTCTGGCTTTGCCTTGGCAGTAGCAGTATGCTGCCGGTAGGTGAAGAAGCTCAGCGGAGTTGGCCTGACCCCAGAGCTACTGAATACTAGTGAGCTGTCAATGACAGCTGAGTCGATGTTCGGTTAGCTTCGGGTCTCTTCTGGTTCACCCTAGCGGATGTATGGGGTCATCTATTTGCTCCTTCCGCCCGGTGCTGTCTGGCTGGACTGCAACCTGCGGAGAACCATGGTGAAAAGATGTGAAAAGGACGATTGGAATGTGTTAACTGACCGACCATGTCGCTCATTGCAGTTTGATTCATTCGATTTGTCGTGCACGGCATGTTTAGACATGATTGGGACTGTTTGCTGCCTTGTTTGATGCCTTGATCTGCAGTTTTTTTTTCAGTGGCTGTTCGAGCTTCCTTCCGCACCAAGAGGCCGGATTCCGTGATGCAAACTGGGACCAGTACTGGAACCCAGAATACCCGAGACGTAACAGAAAGATCCATGACATTTCAAGCATTTCAAGCTTTATGGATTTGCGGAACAGGGGCAGCGCCTGAACATTGCTGACATAGCTGACATCAACTGCACGTAATTCTTTTGGCCTTGGTAATTTAGTAACTTGACCTCGTACGATGTTTTCCAGGTGGGGGCTTTCCACGTGGGGCCAGCGGACGAGGGATGCATCTTCTCAACTTGGCAATTTTCAGAGGCCCGAAACCGCTTTGAATTCTGTGGGTACAGTGAAAGTGTGAAAGCCAAAGCGTCTTTTGAAAAAAGCTGATCAAGGTTAGCAAACGTGCGCTGGCTCGAGAGGGAATTTTTGGTAATGGTCCTTTCCTTTGCCTAATCTTTTGGGTCATGTTTGTTTCAGTTAGCAATACGGAGACGTCAATAGTGGAGAGGTGTAACCATGGTCAATCTCCGAACATCAACCAGCACCTATCTGTGCCGAGTAGGCAAACGGAAAGTTTGCTTCGCATCACAAGAGCCGACCAAGGCCAAGCTGCTTGTGTGATGTAGTGAGAGATGTTCAAAAGGCGTTGTTGCTTTCCAGTCATTTCGGGGATCAATTTAAAGCGTATGTGATCCAACTACGATATGTGAAAGAGGTAAACAATTCAGTTGTCAACAGGTCCTTTGAAATGTTTTTCAAAACAAAGTTTTAGAACGGAATGATGCTGTTTGGTGATAGAGTATGACATCGTTTTCTTGGAAGCATTGGAAGCATGTCAAAACCAAAGCCGCTCTTGAATCAAATGAAAAGGATCGCTGGGACAAGGTTTGACACGCGGTGACGTTTTGGTGCACGGAATCTTCCTGTCCAATGGCATGGAGATTGAATTGGTGGCATGACGTTTTATATACATTATTATAAAGTCATTAATTTAAAGGCTTGCGCCTGACAGCCGAGCGCCGGCCAAGCAATCTTGGCACCATGTTGGCCCTATATTGGGCCTATGTTGGCCTATGTTGGGCCTATGTTGGCCCATGTTGAGTGGCGCAGCAAGGTTGGGCGGTCTTGAGGCTGTGTTGGGCCCATCTAGGGGCCAGGTCAGTCTTGGTCCCTACGTTGGGGCCCTTGGGTCCATGTTAGGCCAGGTTGGGCCCATCTTGGGCCCAGGTTGGGCCTATGTTGGCCTATGTTGGCTCTATGCTGGCCCTATGTTAGCCCATGTTAGCCCTATCTTGGCCCATTTGGCCCTGTGTTGGCCCTATGTTGGCCCTACGTTGGCCTATGTTGGCCCCATGTTGGCCCATCTTGGGGCCTATGTTGAGGCTATGTTGGCGATATGTGAGACCATCTCTGTGGAAAGACCTCCAAGATGTTTCCTTCCTGGACCCCTCCGCGGAACCAAAAGACAACGTAATTAAAGGACCGGATAACCCCACAAGTCAACTTCTTCCAATATTGAGTTTCAGAGGTTGTAGCGGGGACGGGGAAGGAAGGAAAGACAAAGGAGGTGGTGAAAGACTGTGTGTGAAAGTATGTGAAAAGATAGTATGCATGTACGTATGTATGTATGCATGCACGTACGTACGTATGTATGTATGTATGTATGTGTATGTGTGTGACAAAGTTGCGTGTGAAAGATGGTGTGTGTGAAAGTGACGTGAGCGCGCGCCAGTGCAGACATTTTTTGCCAGCGATGCAATGTCATCTGCTCTGCATGCGGCAGCACTGCGGACCTGGAATGGGCTGAATGAGATGTTCCATGATCTTCTGTGCTCCATGTGGTGCAACGAGATGTGCTACCTGACAGCCGCGCCTGTCCTACAGCCACGAATCCGACGACGATGACACAGAGGAAAGGTACCTGGCCGCAAAAGTGTAGAACACGAATGTAGCTGGTTGTCAATGCAACTATGGAAGACAAGTACAGAGCGCATGCCTGTCAAGTCACGACACAGTCACAGTGGCAAGCAC
>Ga0126342_10014251_pt1 | contig 14048 bp, 10 predicted proteins | sample Cyp1metagenome_FD_92528 | JGI IMG/M metagenome (GOLD analysis project Ga0126342, IMG submission 92528) | Coral microbial communities from Lord Howe Island, Old Settlement Bay, Australia - Cyphastrea 1 metagenome | ecosystem: Host-associated > Invertebrates > Cnidaria > Coral ...
CTTGCAGTTGAGGTCCAGCAGTGCCCACTGCGTGCGGAAGTTGGCGAAGAGCTTGGCGAAGAGTTGGCAAGGCGGAAGTGAACATGGGAGTGGATGCAAAGGTGGTGGAGGAGAAGCTGGAGGCAGAGGTGGTGAAGGAGAAGGAGGAGGAGGAAGAGGAGAAGAAGAAGGAGAAGAACAACTCTGATAAAATCTAACAACCCTCACCTGGCAGGTGGGGAATTATACATTGATTGTATTTGAGCGTGATTAATGATATATATATATATATTGAACATAGACTAACACACGCCCACAGACACGCACACACATACATATATATATATATATAGTATACTTTGAATAACGTATGTATCTGTTATGTTTGATTATATTTAATTACCTATACTACACACATACACACTCATGTATATATATATATATATATCCAAAAAATGTGTGTCAAGATCACATTGGGGAAAAACAAGAAGAATTACTTGTGAGAATCGAACACCGGACTCTTAAAAAAACGTTACAGCAACATATAGCCATCCATGCTGTATCATGGGCTACGCTCGTTGCGAGGTGATGAGTTGGCTCCTGGAAGGACACCAAACCTTTGCCGCGTGGATGGTGTCGTACCTGGTCTTTCAGTTCCTTGGAACGGAATGGCACCGGCAACACCGCATGGCACCGTTCGCCCCTGGTGGCGAACTTAGATTACCCTCTGGTAAACATACAAAAAACTATTGAAAATGGTCATTTATAGTGGATTTACCCATTAAAAATTGTGATTTTCCATAGTTATGTTAGTTTACCAGAGGGTAATCCAGGGTTGACACACGATGACTTGGCGCTGTTGGAGGTTGATTTTCGTGAGGAAATGTTTGGGACACGACGGCATCCAACCATTTTTGACGACTGAAATCGGCGATAAATGAGGACATTCAGGTCACGCACCCTGAGGGTCCGGGCTGTTCCAAGGGGTATCTCCTATCATCCAAGTAGCCTCCGGCAATCGAAGAGTTTGCCATGGAAACTCACCATTTTTTACTCGCTGATTCATCATGATTCATCTATAAATACTAAATGGACTACTAAATGGGTCATGTTCCATAGCTGCCATAGATATATGTTTCCATAGCTAGATGTTTCCATAGCTATATATGTTAACTTCCCGGAAATTCGTGGATTTCCTTAGGATGGATCGCCTTAGGCTCTTCCTTGTGGCTGTGGCCGCAGTGGTCTTCTCGAAGATTGGTCACACCTGAGGAACCGATGTCTCACCCGACCAGTAGATGTCCAGTAGGTCGGAGGGGTTCAGAAAAGATCGCCACTGTGAAGATGATATATGAGATGAAGTAATTATCATGAATATGTTCTTGTATACATATTATGTACATATATTTGTAATATTAAATTATGTTTTTGGTTATGATATCCATTTCCGAAAACAAAAACAAAAACATGCTATATCGATGGATCAAGGCATTGCGGGAGACCTCCATTTTCAGAAGCTGGGGCGGTCGGGGCGATCAGGTGCTGTGATGGCCTACCTGAATGCAGGGGATCAAAGCGGTGCTATGGAGATGCTTCGACAGATGGTGCCTTCGGATGGGACATATGCTCCATGGTGCTGGAATATGCACACCAACATTTACCCCATAAATGACCCAGTCATGTAGGTAAATATACCAGCACCATGGAGCATATGGGGATGGGAATCCATGAGCCTCACTTTTTCCTCACTTTTGATGGAGAGGTTTGAAGCGTTTTAAAAGCCTTACCATTGATCAATTCCGTGGTGGTTTTTGGATATTTGTGGTTTGCAAAATTCATGCAAAGTCACAGCTCCTGCGATAGCGATATCACAATATCGCAGCTGGGGCGGACATTGTTGGAAGGCAATTGGAAAGAGAGACAGAGAGAGAGAGAGAGAGATCACTGCTCTTGCTCTGTAGAATCAGTTTTTCACATTTTTTTCTATGTACGGTGTTTATCTTCAAAGCCTTTTTTTGTGGGGACGAGGCTTATCAGAAACGTGTCATGACCAGCCAGTTGCGGTGGCCAGGTGCGTACCAAGCTCTTCAACAAGGTCACAGCATCTTGGCATCAACTTCGTGCGGCTGTGGTACGCTAAATGCTCCAAGGTATAGCACCATTTCTACTACCAAATGGCCACCAAATATTTTTTTAAAGGAATAACCAATAGGAACAATCAAATCAAGCAGTGGATTGTTGGGGTCCCGATGTTGGCCCGTCCAGTGTGAACGATGATGTTTCGTCAACCCGAATTGATCAAGAAGGATTTTGCAGAGAGATTCAGCAATTCAGGTCAATGATTACTGCGTATGGTTCGGTATCGAGATGGTGATTATGTGGCAACATTTGGCAGTAGAGAAGTGAATGCAAACATCCAGCATACCCAAGAGATCCCAAGAGTAATACATGGACTCTTGACCGTGAGAAATTTGAACATATGGCCGTATGGGGTATATGCACATAGGTGGCAGATATCCCCAGGTAGAATCAATGGATTGGTTGAAGGGAAAAATTACAGGAAAACTCATATTCAATGGGAAAATGGATGGTTTCCGATGTAGGTTTTCCCTTAAACCAATCCATTGATAGAAGTACCAATGCAATCCCATTAAATAAGCTCAGGGCTCTTTAGCGGCTCGTTTGGGCATCAAAGACTTAGAGGTGCAGCTTTCGCGGGAGGGCCATGACTGGGCGTGGGTACGAATATTTACCAACATTTACCCCATAAATGACCCAAATGTAGTAAATATACCATACATGGAGCATATGGGATTGATAAACAATTGGCGAAGCAGTCGATTTACATGATCCAGTTAATTTCATCGAGTTTCTTCATTTTTTCTCTGGGAGTTCCTGCGTTCCTGAAACGCTAGTGTCAACACACTACAAGTTGGATATAATATAATGGTGTGAAGACAACAACGTCGGCTCAAAAGCTTCAAGCTTGTGACAGTAGGTCCGCAGCCCTTGAGAAGATTTTCCAAAGCCATGTTTTCCCACAATGTTGGGTCAGTTGCACATGAGCTTCCGGGAAAATGATGATAAGTAGTGATATCGGTATCATGGCCAAAAGCCGGTCCCTCTGAAGTTGTCCCATTTGAGGACATGGTGGTTCATCCGTTTCATAGCATTTTGATCAATTTATTTTATAAATACAGTAAATATCACGCCAAGACAATTGTATACATTTGTATACCATTTCAGTCCAATTCATTCCTTCACATATAAACTTGGACTATCCAGGTATAAAAGGAATTCCATTTCTTTCGGCGTAGCATCCACAGTTTACCTGCATTTTTGCAAAAAAAAGCAACCTGGACAATTTCAAGAAAAATAGACAAATATGGAGAAATGGAAAAAAACTACGTGGGACCATGTGGGACCAATCTATGTATTGTGGGAGTACCCTCTGGTTATTTAACATAGCCATGGAAAATCACCATTTTTAATAGGTAAACCTCTATAAATGGTCCATTTCCCATGGCTATGTTAAATAACCAGAGGGTATTGTGGGTAAAAGCGCCATGGTTTCTGGTTGATTCTCCCTTCACCCCCGAAATTGGCACCATGGACGGCTGCACTGCTGCGTTGGTTTCATCGGCAGAGCTGGCGGACTTTGTGTGCCGCTGCCATGCGGAAGATCTGTTGCGCTGGTCGTTGTACCTGGCCAAGTTATTGTTTTACGATTACAGGATGGTGCCGTCGAAGTGATGTTTGTTGGTTGATAGACCCCATTAAATATAGGCTATAGTTATATATATATATATCTACCATAAACCATAGTTAAGCTACTTATAAGGCATCTTGGGGGCCCCATCCTGTATGTGTAATGGTAAACCCATGTAGTTATTCGCAGTTACGAATGTTTTACATCGTTTTAGTATATTAGTGATGGTAAGGCCAATATTTTCACATTCATCCCAAATAGGTGTATGCCAACCCTTCCATGGGGGATGGTTTATTTGTTAGTGGGTTTGCTACATTTTGCCACATTATCCGGTGAATCTTGCAACTTACCATTGACATATTCTGTTGGGGGCATTTCATGATATTCTTAAAAGTCACTTCGTGTGACCAATTCAGGTGGTAGAATTGGTTGAGATATGAAATAAGTGTTTTTTTCTCCCTGGGGTTGAGCTTTTGTTACCCTAGGATTGGGAGTGAAATATCTGGGATTTCGGATGCTGTCTCCAGTGTTTCGTTTTTTTTTTTAAATCTGCCTTTGATTTTGATGTACGGTCGCATTTTGGGAATACAGCAACCCCCAAAAAGATATATATAAAAGTAAAATCCTACTAGACTATAGTGGCACATGACTTTTATTTCTGGACTTTTCGTTATCATTCGGTTGCTTTGCAATGTTTTCGGGAACGGTCTTAGTTTTTACTTTTAGGGGCCCAGATTCACAACGCCCAGGTACTCGGGAGATTATGTGGTGCTTCGAGGCGGCCTGTGATGTCTCACCTGCGAAAGGAACCTACCGTATCAAGATCCTGTAGATGATGATGATGATGATGATGATGATGATGGCCAGATGATGATGATGATGATGATGATGATGATCCTAGTAACTACTGTATAAATCTGTATAATAATAATAAGCATCGTTTTTCCGTGAGTTTGCGCTCGCAAACCCCTCCAACATCAGTGGCAATTTGCTCCAAATCAAGGCTCCGACTCCGATTTTTGCTACGCAGCGGTCAATCCTCCGCTGGAGGACGGGGAAAACGACTGCGGTTTGGGCCTTGGACTGTCGCAGAGAGATTTTCGATGGGGATGGGTCAAGACCACGTTTATTTATCAATATTTCTCATAGATGTTAGGATGATTTGACTTGAGTTGAGTCCTTTACTTGGCATGATGATTCAAAGTTGAACTTCAAATCAAGTTTCTTTTGGGGATGAAGTACAACCCGCTGGTAGGGCTTTAAAATGGACCGGAGAATCAAGATCCGTTTTTGGTGCCCACCAGGAACCAAGGTTTTGTACAGACATCCGTCAGGGATCACCATGATAGTCAAGCTGGCAGGGGGCATGGCAGAAGAATTTCACAACGTGTCACTTATATAGAAAAACGATGAAAAACCATGGAAAAACGATAGAAAACTGATAGATGTCACAACTGAAACTATGATAGATGTGTATCTAGGAAAAACGATGAAAAACCATGAAAAACCTTGTAGTCGCGCATGATATCGCATGATATATGTAGGATCCAAGAGAAGTCCTTATAACATGCCTTCCGCGACTCAGGCGTCGAGGAAGGCAAAGTGCTGGTCGCCCCCAAGGTGTTTGATCTCCTCGGAGGCTCGGTGAATGGGTGACTTTTGGTGACTTTCGCGTATCCACCAGGAGCAAAATTGATGGCATAACAATCACCAAATATCAGCTAATCACCTGGCTGATTATCAATAAATATTAGCCTGGCTGATATTTTTTGCATAATAATATCAGCAAATATCAGCCTGGCTGATCTCACCAAATATCAGCCAATTACTGGCTGACTTTCCAAAAAGTGTACCTTTTGTCATCTCATGTGTCAGCATGTGCTGAGAGGTAACCCTGGGTTTCGATTTGGACCCTGGCTCCTTTGCTTTCGACTGTGATTTCAGCAGTCTTGTGACAGAATCCGTGTGTTTCCTACTAGCCTTCCACTCCAATTTCAGCAGTTTTATAAGACACTCAGTGTGTTTTTCCTTCATCCTCTTGTGCAAGCAATGGCTGAAAGCCAATTTACTTGGCCAAGGGACTTAAGCCTCTGCAAGTCCAAGTGTTTTTTCATTGAATCAGGCCTTAAAGGGGACTAACAAACTCTAAACCGGAGAGTTTTCCTGGCTTTGTTCTTGACCAAAAGAGCTGAGTGGTTCGAAACAAAGTGCCCAAAACGTACTTGCGAAGATGGCCGGGGTTGAAGCCACCAGCAGCCAGAAGAGGAACATGTCAAAATCAAAAGACTTTCGTCAACTATTCTGCCGGGTCTCATGTTGCACATTGCTGTGGGTGTTGCAAGCAGATCCGTAGCATGAAAACACTAGGCTTTGTTTATGCTTGATATGTTAATTTGAGAATATACATTCTGTAAAAGAATGGACTGTAATTAAGAGAAGTTTATACAGATGTGATGGCATCTTTCCATGATCAAGGCTGTGGGGTGCTTGTGCCCAGGGCTTTTTCCTGGATTCCAATGGTAGCTGATCAACCACCCTTCTGGTCCTTCTGCTTCACCCTGACCCTTCAAAGCATCACATCCATTATGAATCAACATATAAATAATTAAATTTTTATGTCTATATAAAGGTATATATGCATGCATATATACATATATGTATATAAGACGATACACATAGATAGATGCATGGATGGATGGATGGATGGATGGATGGATAGATGGATAGATGGATAGATGGATAGATGGATAGGTGGATGGATCGATGGATGGATGGATCGATGGATCGATGGATGGATGGATCGATGGATAGATGGATGGATAGATGGATAGATGGATAGATGGATAGACAGATAGATGGATGGATGGATAGATGGATGAATGGATGGATGGATGGATAGATAAATAGATAGATAGAGCCATGGGCCCCATCTAGTTTGGAGATTTCCCGGCTAGTTGTGTTTGACGACCGGAGGGTCAAGATCGGTCTTTTAGCACCTAAAATCACCAAAAAATGTGCGGTTCCCAGTTGAAGGTGGCCTTGTTCACATCGAAATGAAAGAGCTGGAAGAGGCCGGCTCTGTTCGACTCAGTGGCTTGGAGTAATCGCTTTCGGACAGGAGCTGGGGCCGCTGGGGATTGGTTCATGTCAAGGGACGGTCATCCATTAATAAGGGATTTCGATGCTCATTTTAAGGATACACGTTGTAGTACCCACGGCCCATATACCATGTTTTGACCATGACCCATATGGTGATGTTCAACTGAGATGGGGATAGTAAACAATCACGATGCCCATCCTCTGAAACGAAGGTTAGGTACTAGAATGGCGAACACATGTGGTTCCCTGGGTCTCACCCTGCAGTGTGCAAGGAATCCAGGTGCGCCTGACCATTCCAGACGTCGTGTATGGGGATGGGTCAAAAGCTGTTGTTGCCATATGATTGGGGGAATAAACATCAATTAACCAGCTATAACTTAGGGTACCTAGGGCCCCAAGGCTTTGACTCATAGATATGATCCCTTCTCCCTATTACTAAACCTCTCCTAGATTTAAAAAACTATGTATTTTGGGAAATTTCAGATTGGTCAATTTGAGTTGTAATTGATCCCCGTTAGACAACAATTTAAAAACCAAGGTCCAATTTGCAGGTTCTACTCGATAATAATAAAAACTAGTTCAAACAGGGGTGTTTTTTATTATAGTCCGTCTTTTGAAATCGAACATTCTATTTTTTTCATTAAGGTTTTAAACTTTAAATTAAGGGAACACTTCGAAATCCACTTTGGCAATATTTTAATTAGATTATAAAAAGGATCTTAATCGAAATCGAAGAACATAGTTTTTTTCAATTAAGGTGGATAATCTAATATTAGGGGGAACGCTTCAAAATCCAATTTTTGGTGATATTCTAATTAATTATATGTTAAAAATGATTTTGATCGATTTTGAAATCGAAAATTGTAGTTTTTTGAATTAAGGCTATACATTTAATATTAGGGGAAAGCTTTGAAATCCAGTTTTTGGCCATATTTTACCTAGATTTTAAAAAGGATTTTGATCGATTTTGAAATCGACAATTGTAGTTTTTGTAGTTAAGGTTTCATATCAGGGTCCAGCTTCTCCCCCGAATATAAAAATACACCCTCATAATAAAAACAAACCCTCGGTCTCGGTGTTTTCAGTTTCGGGGGGCAAGGGGGGAGGATTAGTATTAGGGTGAAGGGATTAATGCCTCAATCTTGACCTTGACCATGCGAGCAATTCAATTGGCTTCAGCTGCGCGGCGGTTGCCCAGGTGGGATAAGAGACGAGGTGGGGAAATGCCGGGAATGGGGTAGGCATAGGAAGGCTATGTGGAATTTATGTAGCTTGTATCTTTGCAAGGACCTCATTCTTGCCCCATTTACTCTATTTATGTTGCAGATTCTTAGATATTTTACAACTATGATAATTAATCCAAGTTATATCAAAGACGATGCCAACGGTCAAAGTGCTCAAGGCGCTCCTTTGCCCTTGTTTGTCCTGTTTTATCCTCCTGTCCACCTGGAAGATCTGGTTTGCTTTCTCAAATGTTTCCCGTTCTTCATGCCCTTCGACAGTGCGGAAAAAAGCTGAAGCAAATTTTTGCAAATCAAAAAAAACATAGCAGGGTGATTTGTCATTTGGGTTTCCGTTTGGATCGTGTATCCTTTCCATTTTTTTTCCAAGTGCCCAGCCATTTGGAACTTCTAACCCTCGAGGAGATGCTACAGCAGCTCCAGAGCTTCTTCGGCACCCTGGCAGGGCAAAGCGATCGCACCCTGCAAGACGTGGCAGACGAAGAGGACCTCGATGTGGATGAAGAGGTGGCATGGCACGCTGGGTAAAGGGCCTGGGTGTTTTTTTTTAAAGGATGCCATGTAGCTGTAGCTTAAGTCTCAGCCAAATTTCAGCGTTGCCCAGATTGAGGTATCTGTCCAAGATTTTCCACTTTGAGATCTGGTATGATCTGGTGTTTTTTTTTGGAGTGCACAGCGAAGGGGTGGCGATTGCAGGCTCAGCAAGCAAACCATCAAACCGTGCCATGTAATTATTGTTGTTTTGGGCCAACGGAGCAGTCCATCCAAAAATTAAGATAACTAAGGGCTCGCAACTACTCGACCTGACCATCAAGTGTCATTGTTGTTCATCCCCACTTCTTTTAGTATGCACATGCCCCCATGAGCACATGCCCCCAGGCAGCCCAATACACACACTTGCTCAGACTCAGCATTGCTGGAGGTGTTGGAATATTGGCAAGGCTACGTGCAGAAAAGCCGCTGTGCCATGAAGCTCGGCTTTAGGCTCTGCCGAGAAGGAACTTGGAAGAATAGCCACCTCTTCTGCAGTGATGGTAAGCGCATGTAAGCGCTATGTCTTTTTTTTCCCCCTAGGCCACGCGGATATGAGGGAAACTGGTGTGACTCTTTGGATGATTTGGTGGTTGGCTTTCATATTTTCACAGGAGTTGGGTCGCCCCTATAGCAACTCACCCACCTCAGGACCCCAGTCTGGACCGGATTAAGTTTTGGAATGCCATCTGAGGCCCGAGGGGTAAAAAGATGGCTGGGCTTTTTTGGTATGGTCTAGATTCTAGATCCTGATTTTATTAGGATACAATATGCATCCCCAACCCTGGATGGGTATATTTTATATAATCCTTTAGTTTTTGGATGTTTTTGGTCATAAATGGAAACCAACCATAACCAGCAAAAGATTAATCTCTTTGGAGACTACCGAAGATTGACCATGTATCATCATGTCCAGTTAGAAACCAAATTGCCCAGATTTTATATTCGGTGGTAGGGAGCTTGGCCAGGTGGCGTCTCGAAAGATTTGACACTGAGAAGGGTGTAACTGGATGGTTATCGCAAGCATACTCATCATTTGGTTATCAATGCCCTAGCTCCTTTGATTTTGGTTTAAGGATGGTTTGGAGTCGAATCATTGGGCAAAAAATGATCAGCGAAACGCTTTTTCAACAGCCCAAATCACCAACTCTGCGGATTGCGCTTGATTTTTGGGCCTGACAGGCGGCCATTTGTCCCATTTTCAAAGCGTCCTCGGACGTGCGTTGCTCGGCGAAACTTCCAACCCGCTCGGTGAAAGGGTAGCTGACATTGGGTTCTTGCATGTTTTTGCTATTTTGATGGGGGAATGTTGGATAAGTATATAAATCATATGGCCATATATATATATATAATATATGATATGTTTTTTTTTGTGATCTTTTTTGGTGTGCAAGGTTTGGATGATTCTTTCTCAGAGGGCATGGGCACCTTGACAGTTGCAATGCAGACTTTCAAGATGTTTGCACCTAGCCTGGCTCCTGTTCAGCCAGATTGAGGAACACATGCATGGGCGGTTTAATTGTGTAATCCATTATGCATCCAGGCCCATACATATAGTATACCTTTATGACATACGCAAATGCAATTAAATGCACACACTGCATGATGGTGCATGTGTAATTGCATAAAGATGCTGGTGCCGCCCTAGGTCACGTCTCTGTGACTTCCATTTTAGCTTCCGATGGATCCCGCATGGAATCAGCTGTTGTGGGTCCGCAGACCCGTTTGCTGGCATCCAATGAAGATGCAACGTGTGCAGCGCCAGCGGCTTAAAAGACGGACCGGTCAGTGGGAAGCTTTCTTGAATTTGACTTTAAATTTTAAACACCATTTTTCTAGCAATTTGGATGGTTTGAATAGAATATCTCACAAGACATTTTGTTTGTCTTATTATGGTGGGGTACCTAAGGTCACTCATGACAGGGGCTGATCAGAGAGATCGTTGGAGTGTGGAGTTTGGGATGCTATGGGATGCTAGCCATGGGTCATTCAACAATGACCAGCCTGGCCGTGGGCGGCAGTGTTCTGGAATGTTTGACACATGGGTCTGTTCCGGAGCCGGAGATTTTCCAGTACATCTCCTGTGTCCAATAATTATTGTAGAAAAAGTATAGGGCATAGGGAAAAACTATGGTCTGACGTAAGGTTTGCATCCCCAAGTCGGCCCATTGAACAATTTTGTTCAGCTTGGAAAGGACAAAGGACCTTGTTTTGTTTGGTACATTTGTAACTGGCAACAATTTCAAACCGTTTCCATATAATTACCTGCGACCTGCGAGCATTTCAGCCATCTGCGAGCCCGACCAGGAGGGTCGCATTGAAATACGACGGTTGGCTGACAAACTAACATTCAATGCGATCAACTGTCGCTCTTTTCAAAAAAGTAGTGAGATCGTTTCGCCAAACCCAAAAATACATGAACACGATATCTGTAAGATTCTGTAAGTGTAACATCTTCAGAAAAAAACCGCCACTGTTCTTTTTTCACCCGACTTCATGGCTTGTCAGCCGCATGCGGCAGGCGGAAGTTCAGCCTGCTGAGATCTTGGATATCACCATCCGTCGCAGGCCCAACTGTCAAAGTCGCTATGAGGACTTCCACTACAAGGCGCGCTGAAACTTGGAAAGAACTTCAACAGGTCGTTGGATTCGAATAGTAACATTAGTAACTAGGTCGTTGCACCTAGTTGAAGTAATTTATTAAACCTCCCAGCAAAATAGCAAATCTCATGTGGATATTTGAAGCCATTCCAGCATTTGGATGACCATAGAGGACATACCATTTGGATAGTTACCATAACAGGGTTGGTTGAAGGGAAACTTCGAGGAAACATAGGAAACCCTGGTGTTTACTCCCACATATTATATAGATGTTGGCTTTCTGCAAGACATGTTCCCTTGGACCAATCCTGGCATATCCATGCATATCCTGGCATATAGACATGTAATGTATATATTATATATCAGTATATAATAGAATATGTATAATTAATTAGTCTAGTTATAGTTCATTGTATACATAAGCCCGACACACGCACACACACACACATGTATGTAATACAACAATATGTAACATTATGAAACTATATATATATATACATATATGCATAATCAAATTTACACACATATATATATATATTTATAGATACAAAAAGAATGTACTGTATAATGCACGTATTATATGTACACATACTTAAATAGTATGATATATCAATATAAACATATACACTTAATAAGTGTATATGTTTATATTGATATATCGTACTATACACTGTACTTTTCGAGCTGCTTCCAGGAGGCCAGCGTTCTGGAGACGGTGGTACGAGAAGCCACCGCCGGTGATGTGAAGAGCGTTTCTGGGCGAAGCACCGTGTTCTTTTTTTTTTTTTGCGGTGGGCAAACGGTATAGGTAAAACTTAGATGATAAATATGGATAACTTGTGATTTTATGAAACTTCAGTGGGATTTAAGAGGTTATCATGGGATTTAATGGAGTTTCACCAACAAAAATGGTGATTTGATGAGATATGATGAGATATGCTGAGATATTCCATGGGGATATAATGGGATATCCAACGGGATACAATCCATATGTTAGGAAGGAGATAATGAGCTATGGGCACCATTGACCCGGACAACCTCCTGGGAAATTAATCCTGAGTTAACATTAGATAGTGCAACCTTCAAACAAATGGGGACACATATTGTTTTAATTGGTTCTAATTTTGGGGGTTGCCATAGATGAAAATGGGTTTTCCGGGCTTATTGCACTTTCTTGGGGCTTATGATGCTTATAAATATACGCAGCTAAACTAAACCATTTCGGGCATTTCCATGTCGTGGGGTCGATGACCTGCGTGAAATCCGGGCACAGCGGCACTGAAGGGTTGGCGCAGGTGGGTTCCGTTTCAGATTTTTCCAGTCATCAAATGCGTGTAATGCGTGTAATGTGTACTATCTATGTGTCTCCCAAAGTTCAAAGATGATCTCCAACATCTTGCACCGTTGTGCCACTACGAACTTGGGAACTAGTTGTCATTGCGAGCAGCGATTGGGCCAAAGAAGAGCATGCTGGGACAGTTTTTGCCATCTTAATGTTAACATCCTTACTTGAATGTGTAGTTCCAGGATATATGTTTATATATATATATATAATACACACATATATTTTTTAATATATATATATACAACATTATGCAACCATCGTAGAGGTCCCATATCTCAAGTTTGGGGGTTTTCTCATCCCATGGCTATCTCCGTTCTCAGGTCCATGCCGCCATAGAGAATGTGGGTCTCAAAGAGGTCTGGTTGAAAATCGCTGGTGGTGAGAAGGCCATGCGTCCCGGAGATTGGGGGAACCCTAGCCCTTTGGGCTTCGTGGTCTCAAGAAACAGCGTTTTTTCGGGTAGGATTTCATGGTGATTTATGATGATGTATTGGGATGTCCTTGGAATGTAATGGGATTTCGATAAGCAAACATGGCGACTACGTGGAAATCATGGAGGTTTAGATGGGAAGAATCGGAACAGTTGGGGAATTTTAATGCATTTTGCATTACCATGTTTCATTAGAGGGGGAATAGGAAAATGGAAATTTGATATAGAGGACACCTACATCTTAAGCTGGCATAACCGTGATTTTGTTTCCCAAACAACATCGTGGATTTTTCCCTTACAGCACAGCATTGAGAGCAGCTTTGAGCAAAAGGCTTGCGTCATTGACAACGTCATTGCCAAGCAGAAACCCAAGTTGCTGCTTGCCAGCTTGACATTGTGCTTTAAGTGGACTTGTTTCAAACTTCCAGGCACTGTCCCAACAAAAAGAGTACAATCTGTGGTGGGGGGGATGCACATCAAGATGGGTGAACCAATCCGTACCGGCCCCCAACAACTTAGTAGCCCATTAGCCTCAGTAGCCCATACCTCCAATCCAAGAAAAATTGCGAATGAACTATGTAAAAAATGGATAAAAATGGAGCCTTTGATCTGCTTTCTATGCTATGATTTTCCATGAAAGAGACCATACCTGCATATGCTGCATATGGAAGCTGAATCTGACCTTCTCTGCCTGGTGCGGCCAAGGATTCTGGAGTTCGGCACCTATGTGGGCTACACGCCCCTTGCCAAATGCAGCACGAGCTTCACCACACGGCTCAGAGGCATTGAATGTGGCCATGCAATGATGGAGTATCTAAATGCCTTATCATCTTGCACCAGAGTGTTTTTTTTTTTGTTAAACGCATGTGACAATACTAGAATGATCCCCCGCTAATGTACCTTTATAGAATGAGTTTGTGGTCGTTTATGGAATGCAGTTTTGGGTATCATTCTATAAACCCAGATTTGGGGGGAATCGATTGGACCGGTTGGAACAAGCAAGTACATGAACCCTCCCTACTCATTCTATAAAACCAAGGTTTTGCAACCCTTTAACTCATTCCATAAAAGCCAAAATGCTCCAAAAAATGGATGTTAAATCGAAGTTAACCA
>Ga0126342_10014252_pt1 | contig 14046 bp, 7 predicted proteins | sample Cyp1metagenome_FD_92528 | JGI IMG/M metagenome (GOLD analysis project Ga0126342, IMG submission 92528) | Coral microbial communities from Lord Howe Island, Old Settlement Bay, Australia - Cyphastrea 1 metagenome | ecosystem: Host-associated > Invertebrates > Cnidaria > Coral ...
ACAGCTGGCAAAAACCATGTCCACCAAAACGGGACGGGCCCGGTTTTACAGGCCCGGCGGTGAACGTGAAATTGAGTTATAAGTCAGTTACGGCTAAGTCCGTAACTGGGTTATAACCAGTTATTCACGTACGGCTAACTCAGTTATAAGTCGCCGGTAAGTCCACCAAAACTCGGTGCCGATAACCAGGGTTATAACCTATGTAACCCAAACCTGTCTAGATAGTACCCAAGCTTTGTAAATTCAATGATGTTTGCGTACTCTTACGGCTGATGGCTGATGCTTGCGGGGTTGCAATCTCAACCAACCCCTAGAAACCTCCAGTTGTGCATTAGCTTCAAGGGCCAAGTCATTCTTGCTGCTGTGCTCGTGTGCACTCCAGGGGTCCTCAAGGACTCATGAGAAAGCCCTTACCCTCTGGTAATTTAACATAGCTATTAAAAATGACCATTTATAGTGGAATTTCCCATTGAAAATGGTGATTTTCCAGTCATGTTAGTTTACCAGAGGGTAATACTTTTCTACATGGGTGTTTGTCCCCTTCTAAGGTTTATGTTTGAGTGGCTTTCACCCCAAAGACATTGCCAGCCTTACAGCCTTACCTGGTTGGTGGTTGACCTACCCCTCTGAGAAATATGAGTTCGTCAGTTGGGAGTATGACATTCCCAAGATATGGAAAGTGATAAAATTCCATGGTTCCAAACCACCAACCAGTCATCGTACTGTTTTTCAACAAATCGCCAGCTGGATATAGTAAACATGCTTTATTCAGATTGAAGTAAGGTCCATTCACCAAGGTTTCCCTAAATGTTCATGGCTTATTCCCCAATTAGTTGGTGAAACTTGGTGCAATTTCTCATGTCTTCATTGGTTTAATCGCGTTCATCGATCCAGCTGTGTATTTAGAGGATCATGAACACGAATCGTGACTGCTTCATAACCCTCGTGATGGTAAGTCATATTTTGTGGTCTATCATACCTAAATTGTTTATGGTGGAGCCCCACAGTTATAAGTTGGCTTATAACTAAACCCCATCAACTATAGTTATAAAATGTTATAAAGTTATATAAGTACCATAAACCATAGTTGTTGGCAGTTAATCACCAAGTTTAGCAAAGCTAGGGGGTCCCCACTTTGCATTGCCAATCTTAGATCCCCTGCAAATATGTTTATTGTTCGCTGGTTAGTCGTAGATATTCCTATAGCAAAGGATGATTCAGGATTAAACTACCCATCCACTTGGTTAACTTTGTTTATCAATGGATTGGTTCAGGGGAAAATCTACAGGAAACCATGGAATTTCCTATGACATGTGGCATATATAAGGGTTAGCTGTTGATTCTCCAATCCATTGATGTATGGCTCAGCCTGGTTGCTGCTAACCTAGATGTAGGGATATTTCAAAGCATTTCCCATGAACATGTCAGTTGATATTCCATACAACATACAGTATCCCATATAGTTGATATTCCATACAACATACAGTATCCCATATAATGGCTATTATTCCAACATTCCAATAAATATTCCGAGGTTAACGGTTAACCTCGTGAAATCCCCATTAATTACCCATCCAGTTGGTTCACCTTGTACAGCTCTACAATGTGGGGCCCCCTAGTTATAAGTTGGTCTATAACCCCATCTAACTATGGTTATACGTACCATAAACCCTAGTGAAATTGTAGTTATAAACCAACTGAACGCTATCCAACGGGGGCCCCACATTGTATATACCTGGGGTGAACCACCGAAATAACCCTGTAGATTCTGTAGATAAGCCCTGGCCAGTGAGAGCCAGAATGAGAAAACATCTTAGATTCTATAGCCCCATCTAACTATAGATATATCATGATATATTACCTATAAACCCTATTCGAAATGTTAGTTATGTTCACCAACTGAACGCAACAACCAACGGGGGCCCATTGTATGCTTACGACCGACCTCGGATTTGCACTCCATCGCTGGCAAAATGATGTGTGCGGAACCCGTGTCGAAGACCACTCGGAAGTCCTGGGGGATCGGCTGTACAGGGTGGGGCTCCCATTGGATTGATTTTAAGGGAAAATTGAAACCGGAAAACCATGGAAAACCCCATGATCTTCATGGGAAAACCGACGGATTCCTCTAGATTTCCCCTAACAAACCATCCCATTCGCTATCAATGGATTGGTTTTAAGGGAAACTTTACAGGAAAATCAACGGATTCCGGTGAAGATTTTCCCTAACAAACCAATCCAGTGATAAGTTGCCTTGTGGCTTAACTATGGTTTATGGTAGGTATATGTAGGTATAAACCATAGTTAATGGTGTCTATAAACCAACTTATATATAACTGGGGGGGCACCACATTGTAGGTGTTTCGTGAAATCATCCGTAGTATATCCCCTTACTATTTGCCCGCCCGCCTATCACTAGCCTATTAGAACGCGTCATTTCCCATCTATATCCCACCCAACAAAAACTGACTCTACCTTGGCGGTGGCTTATCCCCTGCTACACGTTCAAGTTTAAGAGGTTATCAAGATTTATCAAGTTATCACTAAAAAATACTAAAAAAAAATACCGCAAAGATCGAAGTGTGTCTGCCGCGATCCGTTCACATTTTTGGATGGTTAGTGTGTGGAGCACTGGAGCACTAACGAGTCACATTCACCCAGGGCCGCTGTCCCACAACACGGCGCGGCCGCGCCTGCGGGGGGTAGCCGACGCTTAACACCTGGGAGTGACTCAAGCGCTGAAGCCATTCTCCCATTGAAATGGGCTCAGCATGCCATGTTTTTTTTGGGGGGGGGAATGAGTCCAAGCAGTCTCAGTTAGAGCTTCGAAAAAAAACGCTTAACGATCCTTCATCTGATGGATCGTGTTTGTGGCTAGTAAAGTTGTAAGTTATAAGCCATCTAAAAATAGGATAACCATTGGACAACCTGAAGACTTGGGGGACTTATTAACCAGAGTTATTAGATGTTATTAGAGTTTTTTCAGCACTTGCATACCTACATTATCCTACATTAATGGTTGCGGAAGGTAAGATGATCCCCCCCAGCATTCGAAAAGCGAATGTTGGAGTACCCAGTTGTGACCTACCCTCTGGTAATTTAACATAGCTATGGGAAATCACATTTTTTAATGGGAAAATCCACTATAAATGGCTATTTTCAATAGCTATGTTAGTTTACCAGAGAGTACCTGAAACAGCCCCAGCTTTGACCGGCTCGGCGGCAGCCGCCAGCGGCTGATTGATCCTGCACCTCGGCCTGCCAAGCCTTCACGCGATATCCCAACGATCCAGGAATGACGCAGGTGTCCATGACGGTATGATGTGACTTTCATCCAACTGGGGATCAGCAGTTAAAGCACACCATTCAGAAAGGCCTACCCATCTTGTTGCAGGTGGAATTTTTTACATGTCAAGACATGCACTTTAAAAATTGAACTACTGGCATGTGCACAAAGTCGAGTTTGGGACTTCTATGAAAAGTGCCCCAGAAACCGGCAACTTTGTGGAGCAAAGCCTCCAAGCTTCCAAATAGGTAAACACATTGGAACACCAAAACTTGTGACTCTTCCATCACCCACAAAATTCTCGACTTATTTCATCGATTAATATACCTCTCTATATCGCGTTATATCCCCTGCCATCATTGATGGTGAGATAGCTGCCAGGTTTCGACAATTTGCCCCTCTCCAATAGTAATTTCAGGGGAGGTACGTTAGTATCATATTTCTGGCCATATGAATTCTTCCCTTAAAAAAATAGGCCTAAAAAATAGGCCCACAATATATATTTATATATGGTAGGTACCTCCAATCAATCGGTTCCTGTTGCATCACCATTGAAAATACATTCAGAATAAATGCCTCATCAAAACTCAGCATTTGGCATGTTTGGTCCCAGGTTTTTCCTCGAGAATTCCTCTGATCTGGGTAAATTATAATATTTCACTAACCTGAATCTTGCGGCCATAAAAGGGGATGATTTCCCCTACAATTCCCATGATTTCCGAAGAACAGTGAGGTCGTTATAATTTACCCAGTCTGATCTATGGGGGGTTCAATGTATCCCCAGTCGTCACCATGGTTTTCCCCAAAACTTCCCATGACTTGGACGGAGATGATCTCGGTAACTTGGTACCCACATGAATGAGGACACCTTCATATGTATATAATACTGAAAGTACGGAATCCTCCACCATCAAGTCGTTTGTTTTGGGCTCATGAAGTTCCTTCTTCGCTGGGTACCTTTCAAGGACCAACATTCCATGGTTTTTATGGGCGAAAACTCAATCTCCAAATATCTCTTACAAGGTGATGCCCCCCCCACTTATAAGATTGTTTATAACCCCCATGAAGTATAGGTATATCTACCATAAACCCAAGTGAAATTGGAGTTATAAACCAACTTAGCTAACTTTGGGGCACCACCTTGTAGATGCTCTTAGTATACTGTATGCTCTCATCAACATTGCAGCTATTTATGCAGCACCTTTGCCTCCAATTCTAAGCCAAACTTCACCTTTGCCTCCACCCTCCGGTAATCAATCCTGGCAATGGAAAATCCATGAAAATCCACCATTTATAGTTGATATTCCCATTCAAACCTCCGCTGACAGTGGATTTTCCTAGATTTTCCCATGGTTTTCCCATTCAAACCTCCATTGACAGTGGATTTTCCTCGATTTTCCCATGGTTTTCCCCCAAAAAAAAAACATCCATTGAGTTTCGGCATTTTCCATGGGATTTTCCATTGCCACGTTGGACACCGGGTAAACCAACGGCCCTGGGCTCCCCCGACCCCGGAATAGGAGGTCTTGAAGGAAGCGATTTTGCCACGTCGGTAGATGGGCACCTAGGACCCGCCACCAGGCGAAAATCAGATCCGAAATTTTCACCAATTGATGGAGGTATGTTAGTACCATATTTTTGGCCATATGTTGTGGTGATATTCACTGAAATTTAGGCCTGAAAAATAGGCCATTTTTAATAGCTATGTAACAAATTACCAGAGGGTATCTGGAAAAACATGTGTATATATAGTATAATCTGGTTGGTGGTATACCTACCCCTCTGATGAAAGTCAATGGGAAGGATGACATCCCAGATATGAAATGGAAAATAATCCAGATGTTTGAAACCACCAACCAGATAACTCATTTACCATTGGAAAATGGTGATTACCACTGGAAAACCATAAGAAAACCATAGGAAAATGGTGCTTTAATGGTGATGAATCCATAATTACCACCTCATTTTCAGACACAGCTATAAAATGACCATACCATCTGGTAATTTGTTACAGTTTGCCATTGAAAATAACAATTTACAAACAACCATGGCTAATAATTCATAGTTATAAATTTCCATGTTACTTACCCTCTGGTTATGTCAAAATAGCTATTGAAAATGGCCATTTGTAGTTAATGTACCTATGAGACATGGTGATTTTCGATAGTCATCTTATATAGTTTACTGGAGGGTGCCACCCTTGTGGCTATCGGTACCTCAAAAAAAAGAATCAGGTGGAGCAACCCTGCACATTTTCCTTAAAATTGGGGATATCTGAAGAATCCGAGATGATTAAGCATAATGTGGGTAAAACAATGCCATAAACCACCCATTTGGGAATGGTTTATACCACCTATTTATGGTGAAATTGGGGGTGGTTATTATTGTTCTACAAACATTAATCTTAAGCCAACGAAAGTGCTTGCATTTATGGTGAAATTGGGGGTGGTTATTATTGTTCTACAAACATTAATCTTAAGCCAACGAAAGTGCTTGCATCGTTGGTATCACGGTGGGTCTTGGGACTACTGACCAACAATCCCAATAATTTTATACAGTATAATATATATATATATAGATATTAGATAATATCTGTGGAATTGCAGTTCAGTTACCCATGTCAAAATAAAAAAATATCATACCTCAAAACCTTACCCCAACGTCTCAATCATTCTCTATCACTTCAAAGGCTTGGCAATCCCTTTGCAAACACATTTCAAATATCCCTGGTTGGTGGTATACCTACCCCTCTGAAAATTATGAAAGTCAATGGGAAAGATTATCCCATATATTATGGAACATAAAAAATGTTTGAAACCACCAACCAGATAACTCATTTACCATTGGAAAATGGTGATTACCAGATTACCATTGGAAAACCCTAGGAACGGCACCGTGACTGGCACCGTGACTGGCACCGTGACTGGTATCCATGGCGTGATCCTCTGAAAGGTGAGAGTTTGCGATGATTTCGATTTTCAGCGTAGGGCGAGGCAATGAACGTGGTGCCCCCTACTTTGAGTTGCTCCATGACTCGTACCCTCTGGTAAACTAACAAGGGACAACTATTGAACATGGCCATTTATAGCTGAATTACCCATCAAAAAATGTGATTTTCCATAGTTATGATAGTTTACCGGAGGGTAACTACTATGACTAGGGCTAGTACGAAATATCTATGCAGAGAATTGGGCTGATAAAAAAGTTTTTTGCTGGGTGGCAACTAGTTACTAGTTGCAGTCAACTTTTCCACTTACGCCAGTTAAGAAAGGGCGCCCTGAAATCTTACACAAAACCCCAAAAATTATCACCGTATTTCATGCTTATGTTTTCTCAATTTCCGATGGATCCTGACCCCAGCAACCAGTCTTCGTTTCTGGATGAAGATCCCCGACGTTTGGCTTATGGCTGCCTCCCATAACTACAAGGTTGTGCCCCCCCCAGTTATAAGATGTTATGTTTGTTGGTTTATAACCGCCATGAAAAGCAGTTCGGTATATCTACCATGTTTACCCAAGTGAAATTGGAGTTATGGGCACCACCTTGGATTGAGATGTCTTTGTGTTCCGATTCATCCTTCAAGTCTGGATCGTTGTTGAATCGCATCCAAAGGGATAGATCCCAAAATTTACTTCAACTGGAGAAATGATCAAATATCTAGTCAATATTATATATAGAGGATATTAGATATTATATATTTAGATCAAATATCTATATTATACATAATTTACATTTATATCTAACCTCTATATATATATATATTCCTGCAACAAGACTAACATCAATATACCATTCTGAGTGCTATGTTTCAATCCTCACCATCGTCGTATGGTGACGTCAGCTATAAGGTCGTTGTAATTCAGAAGGAAAGCAATGGTCAACTCATAGGCAATCTGGGGACCCTGCAAAAATACATATTGTTAGCTGGAGTTATCTTTATATATAAATATGTGTGCATTAAAAAGAAAACACATACATCTCAATAAAAATGAACAAAAAATTAAGTATTGACACTTCCCTTCGTCAGTTTGTCTACCCTCGTTCACCGTATCTTTCATGGTTTACTCTACGTCTGTTTGTTTTTCAACCACATGTTTTTTAAGCTTAAACCTAGATGTCCGGTTGCTATGTTGGTTGGTTCGTTTCACCCCATTAACGCTACCATAAAAACAAATTATACTAGTCGTAGACAACCTTGGCTAACAAGGTGGGCAAGATACTACCTTGCACTAGAATAGTCAGTATAGTTCACTACATAAAACTACAACTTGCTAGAAATCTAGAACAGGGATCCATTTTCCATGTCTTCTCTGTGCCGGATGCCATGTAAACTATTTCTGAGATGGTCAACTATGGGGCACTACATGTGATATCCCAGCTGAGCTGGTGGTGCAATAACCAATGGGAAGGATTATCCCATATATCGTTATTCCATATTATTCCCAACATTTAAAAAAAAAGTTCCAAACCACCAACCAGATGTGATATCCCAGCTCAGCTGGTTGTGTAGTACCACAATTATTTACACAGACACATACCACGTGACACAATTTTGCACAACCATTGCCCATGACGGATCCATGGTGCTGCTATATATGCTAACATGGACCCCATCAATATACCCCCTTTATGTTAGCATATACGTACCAGCACCATGGATCCGTCATGGGTTGAATCGCATACGTTTACCAGCAGATCGTGTTTGATCTGCTGGTCTCATCTCTCCCTGGCGTGGCCGTAGCTTCGATGCCTGTGCTAGGAGCAGCAGTCAACCTTCGTTGCAGCAAAGATCCCTGCAAATACCCTCTGGTAAACTAACATAACTATGAAAAATCACCATTTTCAATCGGTAAATCCACTATTTCTATGGTCATTTTCAATAGCTATGTTAAATTACCAGAGGGTACATCTCATTAACTTACTGGTGCTAAACGTAGGGAATGGATAGGACTGGGGGTTGCTGGGATGACTATTGATAGTTAGCCAGTGGATCATTCCCGAAAATTCCCTGCGTTTAGCACCAGTAAGTCAACTTCGCTGGCCGTCATCGTCATCAGCCAGAACGGCGAGCACAGCATAGCACAGCATAGCACAGCATAGCACAGCCTGAATCCACTCGGCAGGTGGTGACCAGTTAGAGGAATCCATTGCTAGCAACGTCGCGAGGCCACCATGTTCATACCGAAATCCCACCTTCTCCCAGTTCAGCACTGCAGGGATTAGATCAACTTTTAAGTCTGGCTGGTTCCAGTTCCCTCGCCAAAAATAACTTCTACAATGTGAGGCCCCCAAGATATAAGTTGGTTTATACCCCCCATCCTACTATAGTTATAAATACCATAAACCATAGTGAAATTGGAGTTATAAACCAACTGAACGCTATCTTGGGGGCCTCACATTGTAGTGCTTCGGTGTAAATTAACACGATCATCCGTTCTCGCTGCCAAAAAAAACAACAAACAAAAACTACGGGAATGGCTGGGCCCTCCAGCTACTATAAGTCGATTTATAAGTCGATTTATAAGTCTACTTAGCTATATAGATACACAATAACTACCATAAACCCAACATAGGTGAACTACGGTTTATACTATATAGGTATCTTTAGATAGTGGGGATTATAAACCAACAAACACAGCTGGGGAAACCAATAATCATCAATAATCCCATTCAGAATTGTGAACCGTTATTGTCTCATGCAGTATTCCCATTGCTCTCCTGTAAGCTAACGTAGATGTGGAACATCCCCTACATATGTTTCAATGTTTACCTTCCACAGTTTGCCCCGGGGCCATCGGTGAAATCCTAATTTATATGGCCAATCTTAGATACTCTGCAATTCATAAAATGATATAAGATGGTTAGTAGATAATAGATATTCAGATATTCCCATCAAACAAAACCCAAGATAAATTGGATAAATATGAAAGTAAAATGGCCCATATTTCCCCACTGTGGTTATAACTTGTTAAATGGCTTGGAGCTCAGCTTAGCTGGGGCTAAGTTCATAAACATTACTCCAATAAATTCAATATTTATGATACTTCTTAAACCACCAACTTCACAATTGTTTATGATATGCAGGATTATGATACTTATTAAAAACTAGTTAATAGCTAAGTTGGCTGAAATAACTTCAAAAACTATGGTTTATGATATTTTATGATACTTATGTGACTATAAGTTCATGGGAGTAATCAACATAGCAATCACTAGGCCCCACATTGTGCCAGCTTCCGCCGGGGCCGCGGACGCTCTCGCGTCGCAAGCCGATGATGTGCGGAGCGTCCACAGACACACTGGCGTTGGCCTCCTTGCCACGGCTGGCCCTCTGATGTTGGCTTCTTTTATAGTGGTAAATGTGGGTACCCTCTGGTAATTTAACATAGCTATTGAAAATCACCATTTTTAATGGGTAAATCAACTATAACTGGTCATTTTCAATAGCTCTGTTAGTTTACCAGAGGGTAAAACAATAATAAACCATCCCCAAAATCAACACTTTTATAGGTGGTATAAACCATTCCCACATGGGTGGCTTACTATTGTTTTACCAACATTACAGTGGTTTTATGTTTGCTAAAGATACTAGTTGCAAGTTCTTCTAATATGTTTCTGGTTACAAAAGTTATATCATGTAATTTTGGATGCCAACACATTTCATTTTGAGATGTACATACATGTTACCATTGATAGCAAACTAACCAAGGTTGACCTAGATATGGGGTTTTCACCATCAAACATATATTATATATTTTTTCAAGATATGAGTTCGTCAATGGGCAGGATGACATCCCATATATGAAATGGAAAAATAATCCATTCATGATCCAAACCACCAACCAGTTATGGTTGATTGATATACTTGATAGTTGCAAATAATTCTTAAATGATGGACACCTGGCAAAGTTCAATAATTCTGGGGGATCCATCCGATGGATTCTCAGTTTCCCCTGCAAGAATGGATGGATTTCTGTTGTGCAAACTGGAAGCCATCAACTACAGAGATTCTCGCCCATCATTCGTAAACACGGTCCAAAATATGTGTAAACATCCCTATATGAAAAACAATTGTTTGTAGATGTTTCGTTTTGGGGGTGTTGTTTTTGGAAGAAGGGATTCATATGATTACCGCATTCATCCAAATTTTGGGAATTCACGGTTCAGTCTCTTGTTTCTAGTTTGCATTTTCAAGCGCAACCATCCGTGGAGATAATTTGGCTGTTTTGATCCTGAAACGGAGAAGCGCGGTTTCTATATCCGCTGGTGAACCGATGGGTGTTCAGATCCCCCAAATATGGTACTGTATGATTAAACGTAAATGAATTGGACATTATTCAACCATGAAACATCGGGATATAAATTTTGGAATTGTCTATAATCTATGTATATGGGAATATTGTAATATTGTATGTCCAATTGCTATGAAGATCCAAGTCTTGTAATAATGGGGCTCTAAACTTACACCATCCGGCAATCAAACATAGCAAGTGGAAATTCCCCATTTAGTTCATTGATTTTGCCAGCTATAAACCTCCGTGCAGTTCGAGGATTTTCGAGCTAGCCACGTTTGATCGCCGGAAGGCAATAGGCTTTGACTCACCACCACATGGATGTTTCCTTTCAGGAATAAATCTCAGGGGGCAAGAAATTTGCATAACCTTCAATGACCTTCATCAAGCCCTTCATCAAGCCCTTCTCCTAACCCAACCAAATCCTGGGCCTATCATTCAAACTCAGTCTTTTCTTTAACTTCAGTTTAGAATTATTTGTGATCACCACAGGAATAACAAGTTTGCCCGAGATCCATCTAATGAGGGTAAAACAATGTCATAAACCATCCCCCAGTCATCACCATTTTTATAGATGGTATAAACCATTCCCAGTCATGGGTGGTAAAAATGACATTGTTTTACCCACACTGCTATTGAACATGGCCATAGAAATAGCTGATTTCCCATTAAAGATTGTGATTCTCCATAGGTTATCTTTGTCTACCAAAGGGTATACTACTTGTAATAATTTTCTTGATCAAAACACTCTCCATTTTTGCTGGTTAAATCACAATGTTCCTATGGTTTTCCTATGGTTTTACCCACATTAAAGAATCACCAAAACATTCGCGGGGAAGTCATGTTCCATCTCCCATCTGCCTTACCAGAGGGTTTCTGCAAGAGGCTCGCCGAATCGATTCCTGTCGCAGTTTCTTTTCCATTGAGGAAGTCACTTCTTCGATGCACTAATTGACCAAGAAAAATGCGGCTTCAAGATGAAAAAATAGCAACAATCAGTTGAACAATTTTTCCAGGAATCGAAGAAATATGTTAGCTGAACGTAACCATAGTTGGGTAGCTTACCCATAGTGATAACCACCAGATGGATAATCCCAACTGTCGATCACTTCGATCATCCCAAGTGTATTTTCTCGCCACGCCACTGCGCCAAGTTTTGATGTTTTTGGGGTTAGATTCGTCAGCAAACCATCAAGAAATGGAAGCACGAAAAGAAAAGGCGAGATAAGGATAGGAATCTTTGGGGATTTAATGGTGCTTTGATGGGCGTATGATCTAACGGGTTTCTATCGTGTTTGATTCACTGGTGTTTTTGCGTAGACTGAAACCTTTTTGATGGAATAATTTAAGCCAAAAAAATCCAGTCAAGTGGGGTCATCAGAATCCAGATTTGGGTTATCAAATGCCATGTGGGGCATGCAAACCCAACATGTTCAATGCTTTTGACTGTAATCGATGAAAGGAAAACTCGTAGGAACCAAGTGCTTTTCGTGCAGGCTTCCAAAAAACCAAGTCTGGGGCATGTTGTGTAAATTTTCCCTTTTTTTGTGATCACAATCTACCAGGGCAAAGACTGGCACTCAAATAGACCCCAAGTTGTTCTTGAATATTTCGCATGTCACGTTTCATGTAGCACATGAAATTTGATTTAATCATACAGGATGGGGCCCCCTTTCAGATGTTTGTTGGTTTATAAACCATTATAACTTATTATAACCCCCATGAATACTATAGTTATATCTACCATAAACCATAGAATTCAGCCACAAACATAAGGCAACTGAACGCTATCCAACATGATGATACATGATGTCATATTCTTGGATTTGCTGAAAAAGGGACTAAAACACATTGTCATACATTGTCCACATATTCCCAGTCGATTCCCCATATGATGGGATCTTCCAAAGGAACCGACTCAGCAAATCTAAGAATTGATATCATGTCATAGGTCATATCAGGTGGTGCCCCAATTAATCGCTAAGTTGGTTGATATAACTCCAGTTTCACTTGGCTTCATGGTAGATATATCTGCACTTGAGGGTGTTTATATGTTTTTTGATGAATCAACTTCAATATGCGGGGGCATATGCCTATATATTATCTCTTTTAACATTGCCAATCTTAGATACCCTGAGCCTCCAAAAAACAACTTAGCTGGTTAGTGGATATTCCTAGTTATAGCCACCAAAGATTAAAAGGATTACCCCCTGGTAAATTAACAGTTCGACCCTGAAAATCACCAATTTTTAATGGTTTCACTAGTCTTCCAACCCCTATCCTATCTATCAGGGTCGAAGTGTTAATTTACCAGAGGGTAAACTACCCATCCAGTTGGTTGACCTACAAAAGAATGCTTGATACCCTCATCCCACTAGTTGGCGGCGGGCTCGAAGCTGTCCTGTGCTGACATCGGCAGATGCCTTGTAGCCAAGCACAGCGGGAAGGAGAAATGCCTCGATGCGGGCAGGGAGCTTCCGCCATCGAGAATCTTGGGCATTTCATTGGCCAAAATAGCTGGGATTGATGATCATGCTATTTTGGGGCATGTCATAGGCAACTTAAATCAACTTAATCCATTCCCATATGGAAAAAATACAGTATTCGATAGTATAGTTGGAAGGGATTCACATTTGAAGCGTATCCGACGGGTCGTTTCTTGATCCCCGAAACTCAAAATGGTGAACCACCCCATCGAATCCCAACCCAAAATCTAGGCTAAGAACGAACGTGTATAGCTTCAATCCAAAAGAATTTCGAGGGCTCAACATCGAAGTTGAGAAATGCGTAGATTAATCTTCATAACTCCAACATCATTAGTTCATAAACAAAAATCATGAAACAAATCATGTTGCCATCATATTCCATAAATACATATATATAGATAGATACATACGTATACACAAATAGCAACCCAAAAAAGACAGAAAAGTAACATCCCACCCAAATAATGATGAATTGCATTGAATTAGTGTCATGTTGTTGCATCTTGTTGGTGCTTTTCTATGTATACTTCGACAACACGTATACATAATATATATATATATATATAATACATCTATCTATATATATATATCATACATACATACCATATCCGACATATCCTTATCCTTTCTGTATCCCCATGTTTTCCCTGGGTGAACCCATATTTCTTTGTAGCCGAGTTCCAACGACCCACCCATCACCCACCAGTCTCAGCCCTTGAACCCAAGCGGCGACCAATGACAGACGGGCCGTCATTGACCTTAAGGCATTGGCCAAAAAACATGGGGATTCGCTGCAAGGATCCAGATTTCATGGGACATCATGAGATTTACTGGTTGGTGGTTTCAACCTACCCGATCTATGGGAATTTCAGGATCCTAAAATGGAGGTACTGTACCATATAAGGCCATATTTTGTGGGGATATTCCCTTACATAGGCCTTATATAGGCCTTATATATGGTAGGTACCTCCAATTTAGGTTC
>Ga0126342_10014253_pt1 | contig 14046 bp, 10 predicted proteins | sample Cyp1metagenome_FD_92528 | JGI IMG/M metagenome (GOLD analysis project Ga0126342, IMG submission 92528) | Coral microbial communities from Lord Howe Island, Old Settlement Bay, Australia - Cyphastrea 1 metagenome | ecosystem: Host-associated > Invertebrates > Cnidaria > Coral ...
AAAGGCTACCAAGAAGTGATCCGTGATTCTCTGGCGTAATTTGGCAGGTGGTGAACGAATCTTCATAAGAGGTGTTGTTGGCCAACATGGGCCCCGCGAAAGATAAACATGGAGTTTGCGAAAACTTCGCGAAAGTAAAAATTTTATTCGCGAAGAATGGCCGTTCCGGGATAAAGGAATTTTGATCAACAACCATATATATGTATATATATATAAATAATGTATATCTAAAATGTAATGGGATGATGATGGGGATGATCTTTGAAGTTTTTTTTTTGCCAATCATCCGAATTATATAGATTTATAATATCATATCTTGAATTGGATGATGAGATTGAACTATGTAATACTACATTACTATATCTGAACACACACATATATATATATATCACTAATAGTATCACTCATATCTTAAGATAAATTAGTAGAGGGTAATCAGGATGATGATTTGCCTGATCTCATGAGTTGGATGATGAGATGATGAGGAGGATGCTTGAAGATATCTTGCCTGCAAATCATCAGATTTATATAGATTTATAACGTATTGTAAGCCACGTGTTTGATTACCAGACAGTAACCAGGATGAATTTTGAGGATCTTCTCATCAACATTTGATAAGCCAGGATGCTGCTAATTGATGTCCCATTTGGGATTTAACGGATTTATGGAGACTGTCCATTTAACGGTTTAACCATGTTTAACCCTTATATTTGGAAGTAACACTGGGCATGATGATGACATGTAATTTACCTGTGTCTATGAAAGTCATTCGGATCTATGATATTTATGTGGGCTATGATTCGCTAGATTCAACTTCAAAATGTGCACATATCGATCTTTCTAAACATTTACCCTCCGGTAAATTAACATAATATCTATTGAACATGGCCATAGAAATAGTTGATTTACGCATTAAACATGGTGATTTTCCATAGTTTTTTGTATGTTTGCCAGAGGGTACTCACTCCTACAGGATCCGCCATGCGGCCGAGGCTCTACAAATGTGGGGCAGACTGCGCCAAGAGGTGTGATGAGAACGAGGAGATCTGCAACAAACGACTTGGAGGTGGACCTCGGTTAACGGTGGAGGTTTCCATAGTCATGGTAGCCCTATGACTTAGGAAACCACCATATGCATAGCGACAAAAAAGATAGACCTGTGATTGATCATGATTTATCACCTTCTTGTTAGGATTTTACTTAGTTTCGACTCATCTTTTTGAGGGTTGCTATATATACATTTAGCTATAGTCTCCCATTGGTATCATCATGATTCAGAGTGATGTTCAGTTATTTACTGTACTACATTGAAGATATATTAACATACTGTGTTACTGTATTACTATGTATATATATAATATATATATATATCTGTCATATATATATTATTATATAATATAGTTTTTAGTGTAACTTAATGTAATTGAATATAATTTGATATAATGCAATATAATATAACATAAATATATCTTCCATGGCTGCTAATCTCCCAGGATTTTCTGCTGGGATTCTTCGCCAGGCGTCCAGGAAGCCGCCTTGAGTGCGGCCCGAGAGCTTTGGGAGGAGCAGCTTGGCCTTGGGCGCCTCGGGGGGCCTCGGTGGAGGTGAATTTCTGTCTGGAATATATATATATACAGTACTATAGTCATATGTATAAGATATTATAGATATTTATAGTGTCTAAGTCTATGTATAGATTTTTTAGATATGTTGAGAGTTAATTATCTAGTAGATGCCAGTTATAAGTTGGTTTATAAACCCGATTAACTATAGTTATATCTACCATAAAAAAAACATAGTTAAGTCATGTTATATAAGTCACTTATAAGGCAACTTAGCTATTTTTGGGCCCCATCCTGTATAATGCACTATAGATAGTGTCTATGTTGATATATGTTATAGATATGTTGAGAATGTAAGTATCTAGCATATAGATGTATAGACAATGTTGTAGAGAATATTTGTCTATACATCTATATGCTATTTTGTATATGCCATAAAATATTGTGTCTATAGATGTATATTTGAGGTATATTGACCCAATTTTGTACATTGACACACTTGTCATCCGACTTGTTCCTGGCCCAGGTAGCTTTCAAAAGTGCTTGGCTTGATTCTGTCGAATAGTATTACAGTATCGCAACCCCCAAAAAGGATAGAACAGATTCAATTTTTCATTACTTGGAAGTTGGGATCTTACCAACTTCCATTTTCTTTGGTTGCCATATATGTTTAGTACGTATGCTAAATATGTTGATGTTTCTCTTCCCCAGGAGCTCTGTCGGAGCCCAGCACCATGCCAAGGCATCAGGGCGTGGTGGTGGAGTGCAAGTCCAGCCTTAGCGCCTTGCAGCAGATCTTGGACTCCAAGGAGGGAGAGAAACAACCTTGGATTGGGGATGTCATAGGTCGATTTCACCATCATTCTGGGCTCTACATGGAGCATCTGGGCTCTACATCTATCTGAAGATGGGTTGAATCCCCATTTAACATAATTTCACTATTTTACAAACCAATTGTGGTAGACACAATTTCTTTTTAACCATCCCCAAGTCATCACCATCAATGGGTGCTATGTTTACCATCCCCAAATGGTAGGTTTATTGTTGGGTTTCCACATTAGGGTTGGGGGATTTATTGGGTCTTAACTCTGAAAGATATGGAATATCATTCACAAATGATGATAAACCATGCGTTTCCGTTGTGACGTTCCTTCGAAACAATCCACTGGAAATATGATGTTTGATGATGAATTCAATCATTTCCCCATATTTTAGTTAGTGAAGTCCCCATGAAAGATCCCAATTGAGCAGTGGCTGCTAAGCCCCGGCTAGTTGATGACTAGTTCGGGGGTTATACTAACCAATATATTGGTTATCACAATCCATGAACGGGGAATCCCTATCAACCAGCCAGTATAGAGGGATGACACAAGGTTTCGAACACTGCTCATTTGAACACTGCGCGTTGGCTGCTGCCATTGGAAGTTGAAAGGTGGTACGTACATACAAAAGCCCGACCGATGATGACTGCACAACTTGTTGGGGACGTGCTACTAAGTAGGATCAGTAGAATGTTGAGAGGGGATCTATCGCTTTGGAAGCGTAGAATGGTGATGAAGTAAGGACTAGGGGATTTTTATTAAATTATTGGCCGATGCGAATTTGATGGAAATGAACTGTGGTGCTCCCAATATTCCCATGAAGGCCTAGGGATTGACAGTTGACAGGAAACTCGTTGAGCTGAGGGATTCTATGGGGACGTTGTTGTAATATCAAATGTGGTAAAGCTTCGCAGGACAAGATAGCCTTGCAATTGAGATCTCTCCAGCAACAGCAGCGTGAAGAAGACAAGCAGGACCGGGGCATTGTGCCGAAGGTCGGGTTTTCGCGGTATTTGCTGTTTTGTACAATATTGTCATTTTGGAAAGTGTGTCAAGAACGTACCTGATATGGCAATATCTTGATTCTTGATGTTCTGATGATACTGCAGCTTATAGCATCCGAAAATTGGACCATCAACCAGAGAATTCCGGTTGTAGTGGGATGATCACAATTTTTCAAAAAGTGCAATACTGCCGTTCTTCGCCTTTATTGTATATGGATGATGTACATAGATATATCATATAAACACATTGTATCATTGTATAGTATATATATACAGTATATTTATACATATATACATCATGGCAAGCCTGGATGAATAAACCCCTATAGACGCTGTTTGATTGAGGGGTACCAATACCAATTACCATCGTACCCGGGTACCCCCTTAAAGCTGCAGCCACCTCCGCTCCAGGAGTTCTGGAGCCAGATGCAGCTTCGCCACGAACAGCTTCAGGTGGCGCAAACGTTTGTGATTAACTTCAGCAATTCGGTACGATTTTTAAGGCTTAATAGTGGTTAATACACGTGAATACTCGTTAGGAGTAAATGATGATGCTTGATAATGGTTGTGGTTAAAAAATGGTTCACAATGATTATATTATATTGTGGTTACCCTTTGGTAATGAAAGGTGTCTGGGTAAAACATCCCCTATAAATTGTTTAATGGGAAGCTCATCAAACTATGGATGGATCTATATCAATGGTGGGTTTTCCAGCCATGGAGCTGATGAAACCGGAGGGTATGAACCAATATCTTCTGCCACCCATTGGATGAAACAAGGTTTAATTACATGTCGGATGACATGATGGTTGGTCAACCTTGGTAAATTGATGTAAATTGGAGGGTCAATCTCCGTGCCCGTTTCATAGGAAATTAAATATAGCAACCAGCGAATCATGGACAATTTGTGGTTTCCAGGGTATCCAAACTTTGCCATGAACTGATGGCTTGCCTGTTACAACCTGGGAATTTCCACGCAATTCACGTTTTTTTTTTACATAGGCCAGTGAATGGGTAGTATGCGCTTCTTGTGATTCTGGTTCATGGTATGGATCTGTATGGTGGTTGCTGCAGCGTTTCTTTACCCGTTCACTGACACTATTTGTACACATGAATATTGAGGTAACTCCAACACTCCCACAAAAATCGAAGATTTGCTGGTAAGACTCATGGATTGAACCATTTAAATCCGAAAAACTTCACATTTTCCGGTAAAAACTCATGGTTTCCAATGGTTTCCTGTATCGTGTCCCCAACCAACTGAGCCAGGCGAAACTGGCTGACACGGAGCGCGCGCTTCAAACAGAGCAGAACACGCGGATCGAAGAACAACAGCGATATGAGCAACATGGCATGGCACTGGGGGGAGATAGCGATGCAGAAAATGTATGGGAAATGAACAAGCAGAAATGGGAATATAATGGAATATATACATGCTGCGCGTGATTACACATGTATAATATAATGCGGGAATTATGCGGGATATCTGAGATATACCAAAAAACAATATATATATATATATATTGAATGTATATACGTATATTATACGCATACACAATGTAACTGAAGGATTTTGACCACTCATGCGCTATGTCACTGAACGGGATGTTGGAAGATAAGACGGGACTAGTCTTGCGGAAGCCTCTAGATGTCTAGTTTGTTACAGTCGGTACCATCTGGTTATGACATTCACAGTTTGCCATGGAAAGATCCACCATGCTAATAGGTAAACCATCTATTTCTATGGGCCATCTATACCATGGCTATGTTAAATAACTAGAGGGTATTTCAAGTAATGAGATAAACCCCAAACATCCCAAAACCATAAGCCATCCCCGTTTGGCATTTCTGAACTGGTATACATACCCCTAACAATAGGATGATTCAGAATTTCTCCCTTCTATGGTTCCTGGGATCGTGACTATGGCATTTCGCCTTGGGTTTGCCACATAATTTTTACTTTCCGTCCCAGCTCGTGAAGACGATCTCGAGCTGATATGTTTCTGATTTCTGACAGTTTGCCAGAATTGATTTGAGGGAACATCAAAATGAACTGCCTATTTTTGCCTTGTACGATCCATGATGTCGAGTGTACTGCACTTTTTCTTTAAATCTACCAACATTTAAGATGGTCTTACATTAGGGTACCAAATTTTCATGGTTATATAGTGATCGTTTGATCGTCATATATTTTTAAGGAACACTTGCCACACATGGAGGTACCTCCCATGACCCCAAACGCCATGAAGGACAGTGTTGTCTCGCCTCGGTCTCGCCCTAGAGAAGGCAGGACTGGAAGTGAAACTACGACTTCTTTGCTTCCTTCATGTGGTTTCATACATTTGGCGTATCTGAAAATGTGAGTCACACGCCCCATTTCTAGCAAGTTTTTTTCTAATGGGAGCATCATCCTTCGTTGGGATGATCAATTCTCATTTCCATTCTGACCCATCCCCGAATGCCCACATCCAACTCGTGCTCAACAGCCCAGTTGACTAACTTTTTTTAGGGAGTCATACTACATATACTACTCAGTTCATAGATATTCATAGTGTTCAAGTTTCAATTCATCTGAATTCCCCCATGTTTCAGTTGGTTAAGCTCCCATCACATCCCAATGAATTCCATGGGAAGAAGCTCACGGGTCAGGCGCAAGCCGCATGGCTTCGCGACTCCGCCAAGTTGTCTCAGGAGATTCACGAGGTCCATCCAGGGGACAGGAGTTGAAGAAATGTGGGATATATATATATATATATGGATTTATATTGGTTAAATGTGGTTAAATGTGGTTAAATGCGGTTAAATGTGGTTAAATGTGGTTCATGATATGGTTAATAAAAAATAGTTAATAATGGCTGGATATATCTGGGCAAGATATAACAACCTCATTGCGACCGAAGCCTGTAATGATGGTTAGACTCATCCCCAAAAAACATATCTGACATGTGGATTGATAGCAAGCCCAAAACAAGTAGAACAAGCTCAATTTATCACCATATATTTTTGGAGTGGATCTTTCTTTCTTTCTTTTTAGGTGCTACACACATAGCCAATGTGGACACAACTGAGCGAGTTCGTTTTTGCCATCAAACATGGGAATCTTGTCTATCAGATTGGGTGTGATTTCAAGTCGGACCACCCAGATTTATGGCAAGTTTGACGGAGAATTTGATGATCAAGCTTGGACTATTTGGGAGTTCCAAATTTCACACATACCCATTCGTAAATAAGTCCTGATTGGTTTAGAATATATAACATATCTTATAGACGACTATCTTTGTAGCAAATAAATGAATATACGGATGATCGGATAGATGAAATATCCCCGAATATATCATAATTATGATTTTATAGCATACTAATAATGTTACAAGGATGGCCCCTAGTCTTGTCTGTGGAGGGGGATATTCCTTGTAGGGGCACTCCTAGAAAATTCCTTTTCATTCATTTTAACTAATTCCAAATAATTCAATTTCATTCCAAATAATTCCTCTTCATTCCAAATAGTTATTTTTTATTCCCCCCAAAAATCATTCATACTTTTTAGATCTTTTTTAGATTATTTAACAGGATCATATAAAGTTTTTATGATAATTTTTGAGATACTGTATTGGTTTTGTTTTCTTTTACTTTTTGTTGGAAGGTTTTCTTTTTTTGGATTTGGATCTGTTTTTTTTTACTTGTTTGTTCCACTTATCTTTTTGTTTTTTTTGAATTTGTTTATTTTTCTTTTTTATTGTTTGATTTCTTTCATATTTGTTTGTTATTTTTTGTTTGAAATTGTTGGATTGATTTTTCTAAAGGTTTGTTTGGACTGTTTGCTGTTTATTGTTGAGACATTTTGGATGTTTTGAGTTTTTTTTTGTCGAAAGGATAGCAACTTTTAGGAGTAGCCCTGTTAGGAGTAGCCCAAGGCCCCTTGGTGACCTAGTCATGTTTGTTGGTTTATAACCCCATCAGCAAAGATAATCTCTACCATACATCCTAGTTAACCTATGTATAAACCAACTGGCTAGACCAATGTATATACTGTATACATATTATATGTTTACACAATTTCCAGTTTACTATATATAGTTACTATATTATTTGATATTATATATACGGTATGTCAAGAAAAACTACTATCTATGTATGATATACAATATGTACATAGATTACGTAAATAAACAAATATATTATATAAGCTATATTCCATTATATATATATAAGATCTATGATACAACATACATCTAAGTAGATAGTAATAGAACGTATAATATGCTATATATATCCATTAGTGTACAATCTCTATACAACAATTTTAGCAATATTGATGTCTATTGTACTACAACTGCATGTAGATATGATATTGGTTAGTATATATCCATGTATATATAATCTATATGCTATGCAGTTACTGTAATATTCCCACATAATATTGAATATATGTATAATACTATGTATAGAATAAGGTTAGTACAAGCTGTTTGAAATGCAGCAAACGCATCAAACACTTTTGCTTTCTCCACCGCATGGTGCTGGTGGCTTGATAAAAGGCCTGTGTCCCTTAAGGCAGGTGCGTCAAGCATGATGGGGCAAGCTTCCAAAGTGCTTGTTCTCACATGGTTGGGTGGGTAAAAGCTTGACCAAAGTTGAGTATCAAACCCAAAATTAACTGAACATTTTCATTCAAGCATCCAGTACATCTATATTGTTACCCACGCACAAATATATATATATATACTGTACACATATCCATATATTTCGTATACTATCGAACAATATAGGTGGTATTGGATAGTATACTATACTATATATCTATCATTACACGATCCAGAGTATAATATCCGCACACGAATTAACCTAGACCTCGCCAAATTACTGTATGCCAAATTGGGGTTTGGAAGATTCGTGTCCACCACAAACATTGACTAGTTTCAGGCTAATATATATATATTTTTCTTTCATATCAATTTTATTATTAATGCAATAATCAATATATTCATATAAATATATATGATTTACTATATTAAAATATATTATGCACACACATATATATACACAGATATTCATATACATACATTTATGTATATATATACATATGTACATACATATATGTATATATTTTTACGATTTACTATTATATGTACATATATGTATTTACTTTCAGAACAGGGGATCAGGAGAGTGCGCTTTTTGCACTCCTCTTTACACATTCTCTGTTTTGACATATGCATTGACTGGCAGAAAAAAAACAAACGACAAGACTCAACTCTCTGCATCCTTCCCTTGAAGCGTGCAAAACTAAAGAACAAACAAAAAACCAAAAGACCAAAAACAAAAAACAAACCAAAAAAAAACCAAAAAAAAACACAAAAAAACAAACCCTATGTCACAGGCACTCTGGCCCAGTAGGTCTTCTTGGTTTTCTTGTTTTTTTTTTTGTTTTGCTAACCTTTGACCTACTCTATCTTCTTTTGGCTCTTAGTCAAACTTTGCAAAACCAGTCTGCATCCTTGCCTGTGTCCTGATGGCTGTGGAGGGGGATAACATGCGCGTAGCAGATGCCATGTCTGCTACGGAACATTTGCTTCTCCGTGAACTTCCGACTCATGTTCACGTAGGGCGGCTTTCTGGGGGGGAAACCTTATTTCTTATTTTCTAGAAGAGGAAGGCCTTATTTTCTATTTTCTGGAGGTGGTGGCTCTGTTTGTGTAGTTTTCTTCTGACCAAGGAATACCACCCTCTTTTCAAAGGAATGAACAAATATATTGCATCCTTATCCAGGAAACTTGCATAAAGGCATGCTGCACTGTCCTCAATGAATACCATGGTCCCTTAAAGTGCAACTGCTTATTCAAGAATACCCTTTCAAAACAATGCTATACTATACTTTCTGCAAGGAATACTATACTTCTTCAAATGACAATTCCATGCATTGCGTTTTCTTACAGAAACATCACCCTCTTTCAAAGGGATTGTTGTGTATATATATATGAAAGGGTATCCTTTGGTACAAGAACTTAAATCATACCATACTCAGCCATACTCTTTCACAAGCACCGCTGTGTGTCTTGAAGGCTACTTTCTCAAAGGGATGCTACACACTTTTGAAAGGAATATTGTGTATAATTGTATATGTATATATATATATATACATATTTAAATTTATCATACAGTGAATTATGTTATTTGAAAATGATATTGTATTTTCCAAATGAATAATATATTTTTTCCGAAATAATATTGCATAACACCATTGTTTAAATCAATATTTCATGAAACCATCAAGTACTGTCTGAAAGGAATGCTGTTTTTTTTTGAAAAACACTAATGTATATGCAAATTATATCTTAAAGACATGCTAACTCTAAAAGGACTACTACAGAGGTCTCTATGGAAGGAATGACATATTTTTATTAAAATATATGGAGGACAAAACGCACTTGTTCTAAAGGAATGCTATGCACATCTCAGGTCTTGTTTTACACTTCTCAAAGGAATGTTGCCTCTTCTGTAGAAGAATGTTGCATAGAGGTATGCCACAACTTCCTCAAGGAATGCCACATTCTTTTAAATTTTCAACGATGGCTTATGAGGAGCATGCTGTTGCCCGTAAAATCTGAGTTGATACTGTACTAGGGTTTAGAAATACAACATTTTTCAAGGGAACAGTATGCTTGCCCTTGCAAAACATACAATATCTCTCTTGGATGTAGGGAACTCTGTCAGGAAGATGCAGTATTGCTTGGGGACAAAATGAAATCTTCTGTCAATCAAAAGTGCTGTTTCCTCTTGTTCACGCTTGCTATAAAGACATGCAACATAGAAGCAAACACAACTCTATCATTTGAGCATGGCGCAACCGGCCAAAATTGAAATTTCTCTCTGATATTCATTGGCTCAATACAATACAATATTTCATAGCAAAACTGGCCGTATTTTGGCATATTTCTACCAAATTAAATCGTCTCAGCTGTTTGACGGGTTTGCTTTCAGGTCCTTGTAGTTTCTTGTTGCCTGATGTGCAAACTTGGATATGCACCGTACACACTTGAAACCAACAGTTCTTCCACAATACATAGATGAAATGAGATCTCGAAGCAGTATGGCTAAAAAAACGCACTCTCACAGTCCCCCGCTCTCTTTACTTTACCATATATCTTTCAGTCCAGGCCAAGCGCGACTTCAGCATCGAGATGGACGGCGAGACGCGCGGCGTGGCGCGGCGCCTGGCGGACGGCCTCGAGGCGCAGCAGAAGTTGGCGGACGAGTTGGAGCGAAAGCTGGCGCTGGCCAAGGTGATGGGATGGAGGATGATGGCATAGTAGCTATATAGTAGCTATATAGTGTATATAATTATACATCATTAGAATAAAGCCACTATTACTAAGGATGATTATGACGGATGATAATAATGGATATATAATGATCATAATAATGTTATATATATATAATCAATATATCATTGTTATTTGTAGTATACATCATCATTATATATATATATATATGTATAAACGGGCCGGAGGTTTGAGGATGGGATAGAGGAGTTAGCCTGTAGCTATATATAATATAGAATGATACTTATATATGGCAAAGTGATTCAGAAAGGTGCTTTATGACTTTTATGAAATTAGTGCATATCTCATAGCTTCTTAGATTCTTGTGAAAGCTACCTATGGCTTCTATGATTATAGTATACCGGTTTAACTAGTATTCCATTATTTTGTATATTCCATTGTCCACCAGGTATTTTTTCTTCATAGTACAATCAATATATCCCCGCTTAGATGGGCCATGGGCTTAGCTAACTGGTTGGTAACTGGGTTATAAACCACTAACTAGATCCCAAGTATAATCCATTCACTAACTCCATGGCCCATCTAAATATGATTCTATGGGGTATAGCCCCGGTTCCTAGGCAAGGGTTAACATGTATCAACATTTATTAACCGCTTACTGATGTTAGTAACTAACTAATTACTAGCCATCCCCACTATAGAATCGGTGCTAACCACCCCGACTATTAACCATCATTAATTGTCATACATAATCTCATTATCATCCCATGATCATTGTCTCATTCTACTTCCCATATGATATACTGGATTGTTAGCCCTTATTAACCATTATCATTAACATAAATCACCATCATTAATCATTATCATCAATTTTGGGGAACTCTATATATATACATAATCATTATCATCTGATCCCCACCATATTGGGGACTATTGACTATTATTTACCATAGTGGAGAAATGTATATATGTAAGACGAACTTCCTATATATATACTGTAAATAATCCCCACAATTATTCCCATATCATTATTCCCATATCATGATCATCGACATTTATTAAACACTTATACTGATGTTAGTAAGTAACCAGGACCACTACCCTCTGGTAATTTAACATAGCTTTGTAAAATGAACCATTTATAGATGATTTACCCATTCGAAATAGTTATTTCCCATAGCAAACTGTTAGTTTACCAGGGTAACCACTACAACCACTATTCACTACTAACCGTTACTAAATAAGGCTGATAATGTTTGGTTTTAAACCCATAACACTAACTACCCTCTGGTAATTTAACATAGCTATTGAAAATGGCCATTATTAATGGGTAAATCCACTATAAATGGCCATGTTCAATAGCTACGTTAAATTACCAGAGGGTAAACCATGGTAAAGCCAACTTCATAAACCATACCCAAGTCATCACCATTTTAATGGGTAGGATTCCAATCATCCCCAGTGTATGTATGTATGGTTATAAACCCATAACACTAACTAACCGTTACGAACCATCCCCACTATGCTTGGTGATCTATCCGCAGACGGAGCTGGGCAGCGTCCTGGAGCGCTTGGACAGCACCGCCCGAGCGCAGCAGCAAGAGCTGAGCCCCTTGGCCCGACCTCGTTTTGAACGTCGGGAGCTTGGCATATATGTTTACCCTCTGGTAAACTAACATAGCTATGGAAAATAGCTATTTTTAATGGGAAAATCCACTATAAATGGCCATTTTCAATAGCTATGTTAGTTTACCAGAGGGTATCTGTATCTTTTTATATGATCTTATATGTACCATATATAAATTTAAATAATATATATATATATGCTCAGCGCCCTTGAATGGACCTACCGTTTTCCCATCCTCACAAAACATACATGAACATTGAACATAGTATATCTGATCTGGTGTCGGGAGCATCAATTTCATGACCTCAAATCAGCTGTGGAATTCCTAGGGGAAACCACGGATTTCCTTTGTGAGCCAAGAACTGTTTTGTTTCCCTTTAATTCTGTTTGACACTGATTCGCTGATTCTTTACTATCAAGATAGTATGGACCATGGCTGGGCAATGATGTGATGGATGTTTATGATCAAACCAGAAAATATAGGCCACACTACATAGACGGTGTTTGGATATAGGATACGGTATATGGTAGTACATGTACATGTACATGTATATGTATATGTATATGTATGTGTACACGTACACGTACACGTACCTGTACATGTACATGTATATGTATATGTATGTGTATATGTATGTGTATATGTATATATGTACATACATACACATACACTCATAATAAATAATTCTAGATACATGGTATATATCTTACAGTATAGTATGAATATTTTAGAGTCTTTCACCTATTACCTTCTGCGGACGTCCAAGGAGATGCGGAGGGTCGCTTGATGCGCCAGGTGAACGACGTGCAGACCATCCAGCGCCTTCACCAAACCATGGGATTAAGAGGAAAACCATGGGGATTTAAGGAACAAATATCCTAGTTTCGTTGGATATTACTATAAGATATCATAAGGAGTTATGTGGGTTTTAACCATCAAACCAAACATGTATATAGAGATATACATATATAACATGATAGAGCTCAAAATGATGGTTGATGGTTTATCATAAGGGGATTTAGCTAGGAAAAACATGGGGATAGCATTGGAAAATGAGTTGATTGGTTATTGTAAGGAATTATACTTGGGAACTATGAACTAACCGAAATCTATCAACCAACTAGTAGCTAGTATAATGAGATGGGATGGGGGTACTTTTGAATGGCGCAGTTGATTCCAGTCATCCCAATAATTGGGATCATGATCCCTGACTTTCATAACTCTGGTGGTCTTTTGGAGATGAGTGTTGAAACTATCTCAGAATGGGTTGAAGGGAAAATTTACAGGAAACCGTCCATGTTAAAAGCCATGGTTTCCTGTGAATTGTTCCTACCAATCCATTGAATGGATTTGAACAACACGATATAGCCATCTTGGGAACAAGGTGAGGAGGAAATTTCGGACTCACACCTGGGTGAAAATTGGAGTGTTCATTAACATGTATATAAATGCAGAGAATTGATGATTGAACCAGCCAAGATGGCATGTTTACAAATGGACGTTGAGGTTGATCAAGTAACAGGATCATTTGACCATCAGAAGCGAGAGATTAAGCCGCAAGCATTGGCATAGTACATGTATGTGTATATATATATTGTGTGTGTGCAAACGGCCGTCGTGCAAAAGTACCTGCAATTTTCCAGTTTATCGTCAATGGCAACCGGCTAAGCCAAGAACCGGACCTTAGGTCATTGTTTCTAATCTAACTGCATGTGAGGGGATTCAGTTCCCAACGGATCACTTCAATG
>Ga0126342_10014254_pt1 | contig 14046 bp, 15 predicted proteins | sample Cyp1metagenome_FD_92528 | JGI IMG/M metagenome (GOLD analysis project Ga0126342, IMG submission 92528) | Coral microbial communities from Lord Howe Island, Old Settlement Bay, Australia - Cyphastrea 1 metagenome | ecosystem: Host-associated > Invertebrates > Cnidaria > Coral ...
CCAGCTGGCTCCGCACCCGCCGCTTTAGCGAGCCTACTTTTCGACCCTCCGGAGCCCCAAATCATTGGAAAAACACAGTGTTTCGCGACTTTCCTACCTTTTCTCGCATCTGCATCTTCTTTCCTCTTACTCTTTCTCCTCTACTCTTCTTTCTTCTAATCTTTCTCTTCTCTCTGCCTCTTCCCTGCTCTGCTTTTCATCTGTCCATATTGTCGGAAGTTTGACTTCTAAACTTCCTTCGATCATGTTCCACGCGGGAACCATTCATTCATGGAAGTCGGTATCCTTAATCCGGTTCTAACATGTTCTAGAGACAGAGCCAAATTTGGCGTGTGGATCTCCACCCTTTGCAGTATGCCGGCCACCAGGTAATTCGCTCGCAGTATTTCAGTGCCAGGACTGCTGTGGTTTCCACATGACGGGTGACGGGGGTGTCGGTACAGAAACACAGATGATTTGCCAAGTCTCCAATTCGTTGGCTTGACTTCCAAAGATTGAAATGGTGACTTGGCGGCTCACAGCGGGCTCCCCAACATAGCAAGACCAAGCCGCCAATGTTTGGAAGTTTTGGTGGTTTTGGAGTTTGTCACATCATTTTGGTGATAGAGATCGCTCTGATGGAAATCTTTGGGGATGATGTGCGAGTCAAGTTGGAAAAGGAACATCCTGACTACTGATGTTGCAAGCATGGGGTCAACCTATCACGGAGTGAAACTCTTTTTGCACCTGGGTTCAGGTGAGCCACCAGAATTGAAGCGGATTAAAGTGGTTTCCACAATGCCAGATGTTATGAATTTCTGCAGTTCACAAGCCTTCCGAATGAAAGTGCTGCTGAAATGGCTTTGTATGGCTTTGTCATTCAATTTGTGTTTTTACACTTCACATTTTTAGTGTAGGCGTCATTTAATGACAAGTCTCCACTTGGCCTTATTTCCCAACATCATCATTTTACCTCCGGGTGGACACCAGGTTGGAGTGTTTGACCTGGCGAGGAGAAAAAAGGTCGGTGGGTTGACCAACGCCTTTGCGAACTGAAAAAGGTGATTTTGGGAAAACATAGGAGAAAATCAGATGTAGGTTTCCATAAATGGCGGTACCCCAAAATGGATGGTTTATAATGGAAAACCAATCTATAAATGGATGATTTAGGGGTACCCCCATTTATGGAAACCTCCAGATATACAATGTTTTTCGATCTGTGACGTGGTGGCTTGGTATAATGTTGACGTGGCATGCGGGAACACATTTTGGGTGGGGAAAAAATTGGGCCGATGTCTGTAAAAGGGGCTGAAGTAGCTAGATTCCGAGACTCGTCACAGCCAGGAGTCTTTTGCACTTGACATGTCAAAAAGATATCTTCAGCTGTGTGGGCTCGCTTCGAAACCCGCAATAACCGTTCAATAACCACCAGGAAAGGCCATGGCTGGGGTCTCGGTGCATCCAAGCAAACCTCTTCCAAGCACCTACAGTTTGTGCATCGTTGCTTTTGCAAAGGCATTGACCTCCCAAGTTGTTTCCGCGGTGGTTGTGATGGAGAAGGCCAGCAAACAAGGTCGCCCTTTAAATTTTAGCCTGTTGAGAACAGACGTTTTTGCGAGAGAAATTGTTTCAGGGGGTGGCTGGCGAAATTTTTGATTTAGTGCACAGCTGCGTGGAAGACATGGTCACCTGATAGTCTGATAACCGCTGTTTCAATTTGAGATAGCTAGAGATAACCCAAAAATCGTCACATGGATGCGGGTTGGAACCAGCCAAGCGGTTTGGAATCTTATCACTGCCTGCTGGGTTTGCCTTTGTGGCATCCTATGGGACAACTTACATTGCAAATTCCAAAATGCCAACCCAGGGGGGCTGCACCTCACTGGATTTGCATTGCGTCCCACTGTTTTTGACCATCATACCGGGGATCTCAACACAAACCAACGACCAACAGGCAGGAGACTTTGGCATTGACGTAGCTGCGGCAAGTGAAACAAGTAAACGGAATTTCGCAGAAATCTCGTGACATGTGCGCTTTGGAAGGGGGGAGTGGTAAAAGGCAATCCGTGTTTCGCTACAACGCCAAGTTGTTCGGAACAGCTTTGGCAAAACCACAAAAAAAAGGAGATAATTCAGTTGTATCTCCAGCTCGACAGGATGCCGCAGCCCGCCGTGCACGGCGCAAGAAGGAAGGCCGCAAAATTGTGATGGCCTTGGATTGGAAACTTGGCGTTTGGCCATTGCTGGTCACCTTTCTTGCCATATTTGCCATGGTGGTTGGATCCTTTTTGGATATTTTTTGGCGGAAATCCAAAGCTTATGAGCACCCTGTCCTGCTTGGTGTTGGTACATGTTGGTACATGTATTGGTAATGTGTCAGTGGACACAGTATATGTAGTTGTACCATGATCTTGTGGTGCCCAAGGTGCGCGGCTATTTGGACACAATGTTCTGTGGCCTGCTATCTCTCTTGTGTTGGGAAGAGGACAGATGGAGAGGAGACACCGGTGTAGTCGCCATGCTTTTGACAGGCGATCCAATTTGATTTAGGGACTTCAACAGTATGAATTTCCCAAGGCATTTTACTGTGGATGTTTTTGCGCAAACACGTGCACACAATGTTCTATAATGAATGTTGGAAATCTCGTCGCTTGCTACTAAGATCACGACAATAAAAAGTCAAACTTCCAACTGCCCAACCCTGGGGTTTGACCTTTGATACGTAGTTGCTTTGGCGTTAGTTGAATAGTTGGAAACCTCCTTGATTCTTTCTCAAATTGATTTGGTTGAACATCAGGAAGAAGACTAAATGATGTTGACCGCGTCCCGTTCTCAGTACACCAGCTTCGACCAAAATCTGAGAGTTTTGCATGTATTACTACCATCCAACAATGTTCTTTGTTTTGTTTCGGCCCTCCGAGTTTTCTCACGAAAGGTAGAAGAATCGGAAGGGTTGGCCACGTGAAAGTATACCAGCGCACTCATGGGCCCATTGGAGGTTTTCAATTTTGTTGTTGGAGGTCTTTTATGTTTTTTGTTTTTAGTTCAACTAGCCTAGATCCATGATTTGGGTATGTGTCACACTATGTCACACTTATTCATGATGATTTCGTACTCTGATTCTTGCGGCTGTTGTGACTGCTGCCAGCAGTGGTGGCGGCGATGATCCTGATGATAAAGATAGCGGTTAGGTCCATTCTTCTGGAGTGGTGATACTGGGGAAAAAACGGTGCAGTGGACGATGCAAAAGAGTCGTTTAAGAGGCCGAAGCCACGAGGTTTTTAAAGATTTTCAAAGCATCATTGTCCTCGCGCTTCTTGCCGACCATCCGCAATCTTCGTCATGGCTTTCCTTAACAGTAGAAGTGACTCTTTGCATTCATGTATGGAAATAGCGAACATGTATTGACTTGTCTGGATCGTGCCCAAAAGCGCTTGTCATGAGCTGTAACCATCTTAAACCTCCATATGACACGCGCGAAAGAATCGGGTGCTTGCCGTCGTTGGCGCTTCACATCTACTTGCGATATGATACCACATGAAATGATATGACATGACATGACACGATATGATATCAGATGACACGACGCGACATGATGTCATATGGCATGATGTGATGTGCTGCGATGTGATGTGACCAGACGTGACATGACTTGACATGGTATGACAAGACATGAGATGATGTGACATGATATGAGGTGATATAACAGCATATTAGAGTTGATGTGATATGATGATAAGGCAGAGAGGCCTTTGGTTTTGTGGTCTCAGCGACTAGAATGTGTTTTGTGATGCCTGCGTTTGCTGGTGCCACAATCTAGGCAAATCATGCGGAAACGCCTTGTGAGCTTTGAAAAGCAACGTTTCGCACTCGTACGGGAAGCCCAGCTGGGGGTAGCGGTCGAAACATGTCAAAATTATTTTGTTAAGCTTTTGGGATACTTGCACACGGGTATCGGCAGGATCAGAGTCATGGACATTTGATGATTTCGAAAGCACGCTGAGACCTCAAAGGAATGAGCTGAATGAGCACCGAAAAGGAACACAGATATTTCGCCTGAGATTTTAAACTGCTGGAGTTTGCCCTGACTCTCAGCTGTAGTATTACACCTGCATATTTTGGAGGTGGTCCAAGTTCAGGAACGATCTCGAGATGCGCGTTTCCTGAATTCAAAATTATCGGGACCCCAAAACTTGTTTCAAAGAAACGACAGTTTAGTGGCGGCATTCTTACCAACTTTTGAGCCACAGCCAGATGACCAGGTGTAGCCGTTTTGTACCTGTTCTCCAGCAACATATGATATGATCAAAGAAGAATCACGTGGGCTTGTACAAAAATATGGTGATTTGCCAACGCTTTCTGGCAACAAACATACGGAGAAGTTTTGAGGCTTTTCCCATAATCTTCACATGTTGGGCATCCATTTTTGACCAAAATCCCTGTGGGAGAGAGGGAGAGAGAGAGAGAGAGAGAGAGAGAGAGGGGGAGGGAGGGAGGGAGAGAGAGAGAGAGAGAGAGGGGGAGAGGGAGAGAGGGGGAGAGGGAGAGGGAGAGAGGGAAAGTTGTAAGGGTGCGGGTGCGGCACTATGTAGCGTAGTGTGCCCTCCCCTCGCCCTAGTCACAAGAGTTTAAAGTTGGCAAGGCGTGGAACGCCACACAGTGGGATGCCATGCCCAGGCCTTGTGGAACTGGGACTGGAGATCCCTTTCTGCTGGAGACCAAGTGCGGCACTTGCCAGGGAGGACTCACCAAGATTTTGAGAAAGCCACCGAGAAATCGGCATAAAGGTTATAGGTTTATAATGGTTTATATACCCAATTAAAATGGGTACCAAAACTGAACATGTTCCCAAATGTTTTTCTATGTTCATTCCTTTGGCATCGAGCCAGCAGATTGATACTCTTGGGATGGATTGAAACAGAGCAAGCACTTTGCCCTAAGTTGTCTTGCAAAATGGAGAGATTAACAGAGACGGTTCAGACAATTTCTGCAGAATGCTTGGCCTATCCCAACCAGGTCATACTTTGGTGCTGCTTGGTTTTCCACCACGAGTTGCTTGCGAGTTCTGCTCCCTGAGTCTCTCTGAAGCTCAAGTACCCTTCAGGTCCTGTGGCGCGGCGCAGAATATCAAGTCTCAGCTTGGTTTGGACACTCAGCCCGGCCAAAGTTCAAGGGGTCCTGATTGGGTCCCTGTGTCCGCAAACTTTTGCAGCTTGTTCCCATCGAAAGTTGACGCTCCATAGATGCATGGCTCTCCAACAAATGGGAATCCATGGGGTCCTGTTAGATGTCTACAACAGAGAAATGCTCCATTTTTGGCCAGGTTGGGTGAATAGAATACCCCCCAACGCATCTTTTTCTGAAAGGACATGGATGGTGTTGCAACCTGCCGTCTGAGGAGTGGCTGGGATGCTTGCGACACTTGTGGACGACAACAGCAGAGGCATCCGAGAACGGCCAGGGACTCTGGAGGTTCCAGGACCCCAGGATGTAGGCTTCATTGTAGGGGAGATTTCTATGGGATAGGACAGAATCTGATCTGATTTCGGGGTTTCAGACGTGAGATGACGTACAGCTACCACCAGTTCCACAACAGGCTGCAGTGACCCACAGCCATGCTCGGTGCAACTTGATGCTAAAGCCTGAGGTCCGGCAATACGCTCTGGGCGGTCTACCCTGCCCTATCACTTTGCCGGAACTCTGAGTATTTGATCGGATGGTCCAACACAGCTTCGTCTCTGAGAAAATCCGACTGAATTCCTGCGAATTCTTTGGCCCAGGTGCGAAGTGTCCTGGTGCAATTCGGTGGATTGCGAGGCTGGACATGCGTTGAAGTTTAGAGGAAACACACCTGTGACAGCAACGTTTTTTGAAACCGAGCATGAAGTTGTGGATTTTACGGGCACACCAACTCTTTCACACATCAAAGCGATGCAAAGCTGGATCAGTGCGATGCATGTGTTGCTGCGTGGTGTGTCCCTGCTTTCTGTGCAGGTCACAAGGTGGGGCGAATGGAGAGTTCGTAGCGCGGGCTGTGCTGCAGGTTCATTGGAAATTCGCAGAGCTGGGGTGGTTGTCCCAAAGTGGAACGATGATTCAGACAGGTCCTGTGAATTCCTTGGGAAGACTCTTCGATGTGTAAGACAATGAGTGGGAAAATAGAATAGACTGTGCAGACGGCAGACTCGTTGCTGGGGTCAGGACCGGTGTGTTTCAACATGCCACCGATCATGTCGCCAGTGGAAACGTGATCCACTGTGTCAGGTCAATGCCAGACCGTTGCGTGAGACCGTTGCGTGGTTCTTCACGTCTGGGGTCGGAAACTGAGGATCAGAACAGCAGCACTCCTTGGATTTGTGGGGGGATCCCATGTACACCATGATCAACCCGAAACAGACAAAATTGAGCAAGAACAAAAGTGAAGAAGAAGAAGAAGAAGAAGAACCGGAAGAAGAACTGGAAGGAAAATAGCAACAACCAGTGACAACCACCGCCACAACCGGTTTCCCTCCTACAAAATTCCCCAATGGTTCAATGGTGCCATCGGTAGCTGGTCGACCTGCGTCTTCATCTTTCTCAGCTCCACTGTGGCATTGCTGTGGCGCATTCTGCTTGACCTGGGGATAATCTGATAATGATGTCTGATGCCTAAAAGGGCCTAAAACCTACTGATGTTTGAATGCTCAAGTTGCATGATCCGTTCACAAATCGTGCCTTGTTGGATGCTAGTTTTTCCTGTTGGTCTCGTGTTTGGTTGCCACTAGGGCTGAAGTTCCACGCCCTTTTTTTTGCACACGCCCTGAAATTTTGTGTTCAAAGCACTGCCAACAAATGAAGTGACTCCATTCCCATCAATTCACTGAGTTGTTGACCACAATTGGTGCAGATTGAACCTTGCAATGCCCACAGCTGCCTTCAGAGCACCTGCTGCGATGGTGAATGGGGAAAATGGCAGGCAGCACCGTTCTGGGTCTTCGGTTGCTTGTCACTCCTGTAGTTCTGAAGGATGTAAACTAGCCAAGGACAGATACCCAAGATATCTACTGTATATATCTGTATATGAGTTTCTTCAATTTGATCCCAAAATCAATATCCACAACTTCCTACTTGCAGAGCCGTGCGCCGTGCTGGTCTCCATGGCCTCATGTGGCGTGCTGGGTGTTTTTTTTTTTTTAACTCCTCCAACCACTGGGTAGGTCTGACATGGTTTCCTAGCCGCGCCAGTCAGATGGCCAAGTTGATTGATATTGGGATGGTGGATATGCTGGGTCAGCTCATTTATTGGAACATGATTGCACGAACGCATGTCAGCAGATTGATATTTACTAATAGTCTACTCGTGGTTTGTTTTCTTGGCACCCCGGTGGCTTGTTTCTCTTGATTCGAACTTGGTTGCCTCACTGGCACCTGTTTTTGCCAGGGTGCCACAAAGAACCGAGAGCTTTTCGAACCATCATCATCCACTATCCACATGTTAAAATTTGGATGATCTTTTAAAAAGTATGTAGTTTCCTAGTTCCCTGCCAAAAGAAGGCCGCCGTTCCGTGATGCAAATTTCATCAGTTGTTACTGTTTAGTATTTAGCTTTGGATTTGAACATGTATTTTTCGAGTCTTTTTACCCGTTCCGCACCTGCTCATATGATCTCATACTATCTCATATAATTACGTTGTATCTTGACAGCCAAAGTCGCCACGAGTGAACTTCATTCTAGACCTTGACCTTGGCGCCCTTTTGAAGGTCTCAGGGTCCCTGGGTAGTAGTTGAGGATACATACATGCATACCTACATAACTACATAACTACATAACTACATACCTACCTACCTACCCTACCCTACCCTACCCTACCCTACCCTACCCTACCCTAACCTAACCTAACCTAACCTAACCTAACCTAACCTAACCTAACCTCCCTCCCTACCTACCTACCTACGCACCTGCATGCATGCATGCATACATACACACATACATACCTACATACCTACATACCTACATACATGCATACATGCATACATGCATAAATACACACATACATACCTACATACCTACATACCTACATACATGCATACATGCATACATGCATAAATACACACATACATACCTACATACCTACATACCTACATACCTATATACCTACATACCTACCTACCTACCTACATACCTACATACCTACCTACCTACCTACATACATACATATACATATACATATATCAGGTTCCTGCCGAATTTCCTTGAACCTGTTTTCACCATATTGCCGCATGCAGCAAGCAGCGTAAGACATCTCTTTTTCAGGCCATCGCGCTTCGGAAGGGGTTCGATGATGTGCGGCTATCAAAGACTCATTGCATTAAATCCAAGCCCATCGGCAGATTTCTGATGGCTCAGGTCAAGTTGAGGCTGTCCCAGGTCCTTCACATCGTTGGGGACCTAGCACTCACCGGTTGCAACAAGATGGACTAGGAGTGCTAGGAGTTCACTGATGTGCTGAACTTTGCCATCAACCTGGCGGTTTTCTCTCAGTGCAACATCCTTCTCGCGTTTGATCAATTTTAGAATTCAATTTCTGCCTGATCTCATTTTTAGGCAAAGATTTTCTTCCCCTTTGCAATGCCTGGTTCCTGAGCATGGCGGTTGTACCATGCTGCACAATCTTGCGAAGAGAACGTCTTGTGTTCACGCCACAACTTCTACACGTCCTGACATGTTTTTGAGCGAGGGACCCCAGTTGTTCTGCGCCTGAGGTCGTGGATGGCCGTTTCACACCATTCCAGCAGTTTCAAAAAGGCGAATGGCCCACCTTTCCAGAGATTTTCAGTGAGTTCTCTTGCTCACGTTCTGCCATCGAGCAATGTGATTGTTGATGCATAAGATTGTCATATGAAAGTTGGGTAGTGGCTTTAAGCTTAATTCGAAACTTGAGTCGAAACCGGGCAGATACTGTACAATACAATGCCAGGATATTCCAGGGTACATAAGCAACAAACACACAGATGCACACAAGCACACATATGCACACAAACACACACACACACATACACATACTACATGAATATTTACAAAAAACATACATATACAGTACGTGTAAATCATTGATGAGCCTGAGTGAAAAAACAGATGTATAGACATACGCGGACAGTCATGTGATATAGACCGGTCCAGAATCTGAGGGACCTGTGACACACAGTGCTGCAGTGCACGGACTGCACTTCTGGGCCTGGGCCCCCTGGGCTTCAGCCATGGCTACGGAGATTGAGTGCCGAGGCCAACTCTTGCTGAGTGCCGAGACGACCTCGAGGAGATTTCTCACCCCGTGGTCGCTGTGGCGCCATACAGGAGAATCAAATGTTAATAAAGGATTTGATGAGTCGCTTTTATTAACATTTGTCCTTCTGGGTTGGCTACACCAGTGGGCATCTAGTGGGATGTTCTCCCATTTTTTTTAGCTGCCAAGCAACAGAAATCCAAGGATAGCTCAGTGCGAGTTCTGGGTGTGACAGGATGCGACAGGGACATTCGAGACAGGATGATCTCCGCCTTCCTTACCGAAGCCTGTGGGACTACAGTGCATTTGAAACGGGCAAATGCGCCTTGGTTCTAGTGTTGTCTTTGTGACTTGTCAAAGTGGTTTGCAAGACCAGACTCCAAAAAACGCCCTTATGGAACTACACAAGACATCACGTTTGAGTTTGAATGCGATTTCACCCTGGCTGCCATTGGACATGTCGAATTGCAGCGCCACTTTAGAGGCACCTCTGTGGCTGCTCTGCCCCCTTTGGACCAGGTGACCACACCTAAGACATTTGCTCTGATTCACTGGCGGCTGGAAGCCTAGATCTTTGTTTCCCATTAGAAGTATCTTCAAAGCCGTGGATGCATTGAGGATCCTTCACGCGCAGACTGATGGCGATGGCAACATCCACAGATGGCCCACGGACCCTTGGGAAATGCTGGAGCTGCCAGCTCTGAGGCCATGAAAGGGAACCTTTACAAAGGACAGAAGGCGGGCTCAGAGGAAGCTTTATGCTCTTCATGGCTGTTGCGTGAGTTGAGGGTGAAGCCTTGATGGCACAAAAACGATTGTCATACCATCATGCTACCATCATGCACTGTTGGAAAAGTGATGTGAAAAAAAGATCATCTGGGGTTTATAAACTTCCGTAGCCGTTGGTATACATATAACTATTGGTAACTATGAACCATTCTAAATAATGGGATAATCATGGGATAATTCATCTACCAACTGGTGCAGTTTTTTTTCCATCAACCCATATAAATGATGGTTGAATACCCGTGATGCTTCACCGTTGAATCGCCCACCAGATCCAGTTCTTGCCAGGTCCAGTTCTGCGTTGCGTCTGACGCGCGCGCCTCAAAGAACTGGGCGTGGACAATGGGGAAGTGACAAAACGGTGGCCTTGGTAGAGATTTGGTATGTCTAAACCAACAAAAATGCTTGACGTAACTAGCAAATATATGCAAATATGGGGTATACATATGTATAAATGGGTTTATCATCAAGGAATTGGTTGGTGCTGTATTTATGTTGCAACAGACCCACCTGTTCAGGACGATGTAGCCTTGGTAGTGTCCTTGTTCACCAAATGGTTCCCATCTCGAGCCGCGCCCTGATTTCCTCATGGAATTCCTCGATCGCCAGATCATTATTAAACTGCGTCATGTTGTTTGAGACTGACACCTTGGGCAAAACTGTGGCTGGGATGGCTAGGATGATGGAGGAAGTCTTGCTGTCAACATTCTTTTCCAACATCACCATGATGTCACCATGCATCCATGATAACAGGAGCTTTGCTGAGCATCCCGGCTTTTTTTTTGTCTGTGACTTCTGTGACGCCGCGGCAGCCAAAATGGCTTAGGGATTGGTGGAGGTAGGCTATGAGGGCCATGTTTGATCATAAAAGATAGCTGGGCTTCTGAAAAGTAGGTTATTGATTCAAAACCAGGTTATCGACATCAAAACTTCGAAATTTGTGGGAAGAGCCTTCAAAATCCGGTTCTGGCACTCCAACCTGCTATTTTGATCTATTTTGTGGGTTTTAGTTGGCAAATTCTATATCTTATATATTTAGTCACCGACTGCGCGGAAAAACCGAGATGCCAGAGATGCCCACGCTCAGGTCCATGTCGGTCCACGCCCGAGCCATGAGGACCGTGAGGACCAGAGCTGGTGCGGAAGGGGCAGAGCAATGGCGGCCATGAGTTTTTGATGCCCGGATGGGGGCTATCTTCAAGGTATTTCAAGGTCGGAAAGTGGAAACACCTGAGGGGTCTGCCGTTTTGAGATGGTTCACATGTCTTCACATGTCACCATTCAAAACCTGAACCATTTTGGCCCAAATTTACAGTTCAGGTCCATAAGTTTGTAGTCGAACCGATCTTATTCGCAATATGCGGCCGACCAACGTTTGTGCCATGTTCCTTTGGTGCATCTTTGGTGCCAATGCGGTGCCGGGCTGTGGGCATTGCGTGGAGCAGGAGGAGAACGGGCTCGTGCAGTTGGTGAACCTCCAGCCGAACGTGGAGTCGTCCCAGTCGTCCCAGTCGTCCCAGTCCCATCCCGGCGGTGCTCGGAGCTTCCGCCGCTTCCGCCGCTTCCGCCGCTTCGGCCGCTACGGCGCGAAGACCAGCAGCACCAGCCGAGCCGTGGCCGAGAGCACAACGCAAGCCCTGGAAGCAACGGGCACCAGTACCACAATGACAGTAGAAGCCACCACAGTGGCAACCACCACACCACCACCAGGGTGGTGTGTGGGGCAATTTCGGGCAATGTCATTGTCCCGAGCACGCCCCAAAATGTCATGACGCTCAATGTCACGCTCAGTCCATTCAGTGCTGGTACATCCCAAGAATGCCAATGTGTAGGCGGCATTTTCAGCGGTTCCGCACCTGGCTACTTGGGTGTGGAACTAGATCTCACTGCGGATTTTACCGCTGCTTATATGATATCCATCACCAGCCCCAATGGCACAGAAGCCATAGTGCCACCAGTTCGATCCGGAAGTCAACTCTTTGCCAACACCGTGGCATTCGCCGGGTTCCAAGGGCTTGGCAGCTGGACGATCAAGCTGCTCGATGCTAGCGGCAACCCTTCCATCCAAAAGGCTGCCAGAGCGAAGGTCGAGTTTCGACTTCAAGCATGCAACCAGATTTTGGCACTTCCTGATTGTTTTGGCAATTGGAATCGTGGAAACGATTATCTTGCTACCAATCTCTCACTGGTGGGCACTAATCTTTCTTCTAGCCCCACCCTCCTCCAGTTTGACGTGGAGGTGAGCAGTGCGTGCTGCGTGCCAGCTTTTAGCGGTCCCGGTTCCGGTGGGTCCACTTCTCGACTTCAACTTGAATTCACCCCCGGTCCAAGTGGATTCGTGATCACTGATGGTTTCAGCCCAGATGGCATTCCAGTCAATTGGACACGCGCAGCATTCCAAAATAGGAACGTTCTGGGAACGACTGTTACTCTTCTTGGTCCGTCCGGTACACCTGTGGCTCCAGGATTTGCAGGGGCTCCAGCAGCTGGACGGTGGAGCATCTACGCTTTCACCGACGGTGATGTGGCCGTCATCAACAACGTCTTCCAGAATCCTTATCTTCGGCTGAGGTTGGAGCCATGCGGTTAACACCCCCCTCCCGAAGATGATCGTGATTACCGTGACCGCACGGGGCGTAGTTTAGATCAGTTGTGAAATAGCCTTGAAAAGACAAACGCCTGAGCTCTCGTGGCTGGTGGGAAAAACAAGATTGTGTGTTTTTCAGTTGTTTCTTTGCTCTTGAAGAAGTGGATCAAGCAGAACTGTTTGGAAAACCACAGCTCCAATTCCATCACCTTGCTTATCAGAACTCACAAGATAGGATAAGTTGTTGTAACATATATAGAAAATTCTCGTAGAAATCTGAAAGCCCTCGGGCAACGTGCATAACACCTACTCTGTCAGGAGCTGCGAACTTGAGAACTTGGGCCTGGCCGCTGGGGCTTTGCCACAGCCATTGGATGCGGCGGTCCGAGGCACTCCGCGACACGAAAAAAACGTCCGGGGTGCACCTTTGAAATGGGCACAGTATGGGTCATGAGGTGCTCAGGGGTGAAGTCTTTGTTTTACGTCACAATGTACCTGACCCGGCTTTTTTTTGAACATGTGTGGTTAGGGTGGAAGCACTAAACAACTTGGCTGAGGGAAACCGTTTTGTGTTGCCGTGCGCAAGCAATTTTTTTTCCAGCAGATGATTTCAGAGTCTGCCGCGAGATGTCTTTTTGCACATGTGGTGATTCTGACTTGTGCCTTCTATGGCTCTCAATACAGACGTGATGTTCAAAACATGCCAAACTATCACTGACATCTCTGACATCACTGACCTCGCACAACATCACAACAATTCACAACAGATTGGCGGGAATAACAGGGCCCAGCTGCACTAGTTGATAGCAATCTGAGCAAACTAAGAGATCAACAAAAACTCAGATTTTCGAAATTGAAACGTATTGAAAGTGTATCATACAGTGTGGCCACGCCTCACTACGCTGAATCTTGCCGAACTCAGTTCCTGGGACTGCAGGGTTTTTCACGTGTGTCTGAGGATTCCAAACATATCCACATATCAAGATCTACCTTAATTTTCATTACAACATGCAAGAAACAATCTTCACATCCAAATTTGTGGCAATTCACTGTGTGCAGTTTTTTTCATCTACTTGTGGCAGAAGAAGAAGTTCCATCAGGCTGAAGGCATAATTTGGAGATCCTAACGTGAGTCTGTTTGCCGGGTACTGCTTTACTGCTTCACTTCAATATCATGGCCAACAGCGTGGGATTATGGAGAAGAATCTGGGATGGTCATCGCTTACAATTTGGACACTGAAAATGCCATGGTCAAAGCATGGCTAATTTTCAAATAAAAATGGATGATCACCATCCCATTTTCATAGGGGTTATTTAAGGGCTGCCGCCCCTGCCGCCGACCCCGGTAAAGAATCGGGGATTGCTGGTGAAACAGGCAAGCTGTGTGACGAGAAACTTTGGCAAATGCATTATCACATGCAGGATCATGCA
>Ga0126342_10014255_pt1 | contig 14046 bp, 13 predicted proteins | sample Cyp1metagenome_FD_92528 | JGI IMG/M metagenome (GOLD analysis project Ga0126342, IMG submission 92528) | Coral microbial communities from Lord Howe Island, Old Settlement Bay, Australia - Cyphastrea 1 metagenome | ecosystem: Host-associated > Invertebrates > Cnidaria > Coral ...
GAGTATAGTGAAGTATAGTATAGAATAGTATAGTATAGTAAGTATAGTATAGTAAAGTATAGTATAGAATAATATGGCAACGGAGAAGCTGACAAAGTCCAAGCCGGACAAGAATGAAAAAAAGGAGAAACCTGAGAAGACTGAGAAGGAGAAAAAAGAGAAAAAACCAAAGAAAAAGGAGGTGGACACGAAGAAACAGAGAAGCATGGCCAACTTCCTTTAAGGATTCTGTTTAGCCAACAGCAGTTTGGCTTGCCATAAGATGGCACAATCTTTCAAAGATGGCAAGATCTTTAAAACAAGATCCATGCCCAAGCCTAAACACGCTAGGGGTGGCGTGACATGGGAAAAATGCATTTCTGGACAGGTAGCATTTTTTGCAAGAAGCGTTTTACACATTGACCCAACGGTGTAAAACGCTTGTTGCATACTGGAAGAAAAAACAATCTCAAAACGCTTGTTTAGCCCCCGGACCTAACAACTAAGCAACCTAACAGTTGTTGCTAGAATGATCCTAAAAAAGTGTTCATGGGAGATTTATTTATATACTTGTATGGTAAAGAAGGATCAACAAAGCATGGCTTGCCGGGCATATGTCTCCCTTAAGTCAGAAATGGATTATGGTGACTGGTGGCTATCATCCGCAGCTTTGTTCGTGCATATTTTGATGATTTTCTTCCAAGCCAACCAGAAAAATACGAAATCCAAACACGATGCCAAACACAAACAAAAACTCAACTATTTATAGAAGTGTCCTAATTTTTATATGGGGGTACCCCGAAATCATCTATCTAATAGGATATGTCCTTTATACTCAGCATAAACCAACCATTTTGGGGATCCCCCATTTATGGAACCTCCATCCCTCTGGTGCCAACGCCAAGGCCGTGATCTTGTTGTGCATTCCATTGCTCCTTTCTTGCTCGAAGCGCAGGCAGGCGGCTTAGGATGATATACTATGATATACTAATACTAATGACAATAAATCATTATGTACTAATAATAGGATCCTAATGTCAATAGGATGATATACTCAAAATTTACTTTAAACATATTAGGATACTAATAAGATACTAATACTTTACTAATGAGATACTAATAGTTTACGAATGATCCAATGATTCTCATATCATATTCTGAAAACATGATTTCAATCTGAGCATGTGTAGAACAAATGCAACATTTCCACACTATCGCCGTGATATTTTTTTTTCAGCAACCGCTGATCTCAACCCAGATACCACCCCCGAGATCCCTTGTTTGTTCGGCTGCTTTAAACAGTTTTTTTACCCCTAAATCCACAGGTTTATTATAGTTTATCCTCATATTCCCTTTAAAAATACGATCAATTTGGAGATGTACCATGATTTTCATCCCACCAACTGACATGTTTTTGAGGCCTTTGGGTGCCTCCATGTTCGAGTTCAAATGCTGCACGCCTGATACCTCGACGTCCTTGAAGACACCCTTTTCGACGTATCACTCCTTTCAGATGAACTGAGCCATGAAGAAACCCTGTTGATGGGTGAATTTGTTGGATTTATGGATGTTTATTGAGGTTGGTTGAGCTTTGTTGAGGATGTCGAGGTTTGTTTATGTCTATTGATGTTTAGTGATGTTTATTCACGATTATTGATGTTAGACTAAACTGGGTTTTAATGGTTTATTGATGTTGATTGAGGATTATGATAAGCATCAACAGGATATCCAATTATCAAGCATTACCAATTCAGGATGTCATGGGATGGGAATGGGGGTATTGTTCATGGCTCAACTGATCCCTGGCGAGCTAATGTGCACGACAGGGTGAATCCAATTGAGGCAAAATCATGACTTTTCAGTTTGGGTTTAGATGGAGTGAAGGGTTGGTGGGGGTTCTTAGGTTAGACATGTTACACCATGTTAGACCTACTAGAAAAAGCGTTGTCGAAGTGATAGAAGTCAAACATATACGGACACACTGTTTTGTCTTCTTTGCTTTTGCTCAATTCGGTGACTCCAGCACGTCCACAATACGTGTTGCGTTGATCATTTTGTGTCGCATCCAATGTATCATAGATCCGTTTTAACCATATTTGTCCATAAAATGATAAGTGAATATAAGTGGTTTATCATATATATATATATGCTCCAACTTTGAACCATGTTGGTTACTCATAAAAGGACATATCATCAAATCAAATCAAGTTCATTTTTCAGCTTCGTGCTACACAAAACTCGGACGGTGGCATCCGTCGCTGCTGTTTTTTGGTTTCGAAGATCGGACCTGCGTTGGACCGACCCCAAGACCAACGAAGGATCGCCAGGTCTGCGGGCACACGAAAATTTTCGGGGCCGGAGGGGATTCATAGCCAATTAGTAGGGGTTACCATGTGGATTTTCCTGGTGAAAATAGAACCATATGGATATTATATATATATATAATTTATATATATATCTGTATATATATGGATGCTTTCAACCAACCGCAGGCATGTGTTGGAACCCACGACATTTTGCCCTTTGTTTAAAAGGAACAGCACCTGGAAGAGCTATGACTGTTGTCACAGTGCCTTGCTGGAGGCGGTTTTTGGCTTTAGGCCATGAAATGGTTCCTGGCAGCATTTCTCGTGCGGCCCCAAGCAGCTTGTTGTCCCACGACATGCTTCAACAGATGAATCGTTACATGCATTTGTCTGAAAATGGGGTATGACCCAGTTATATCCAGTTATGGTTGTTTCAACCGGGAAAATGATGGTTTGCCGGTGATTCTTGGGGGAACCCTTATTTTCATGGGTCAGACAAAGCCAACTGGGTATGTTCAGAGGTGTCATGGCTGGCTTCCGTGTGGCATGCCATTGTGACAATATATTAAAACGATCCAAACATCAAACCATCAAGGCCGGCATCAAAGGGTTCCCAACAGTGTGGGTAAAAGAATGATGACTAATCATAATAAACCATCCTCCAGATCACCATAAATAGGTTGTGTAAACCATTCCCAGTCATGGGTGGTAAAAATGGCATTGTTTTACCCACATTCGTCATCCCAGTCGTTGAGTCGTTGAGGCCCTAGTGGCAGATGCAGCAAGCCCAGTGTGGCTGCTCAGCGAACCGCCAAGTAGCGCCGGATAGTCGGATAGAGCAGTACCTTGCCTGACTCAAAATCCCATTTGGATATGCTGATATCATCTGATATTGATATCCACATTTTTACTGGTTGTATTATATTGTATCCAACTGATGTTTTGCCTTGTATCCCTAAATGATATCTCTGACTGGGACAAGAAAAAAGCTGAACTGGTGACCCCTGGTCGCCGCAGCTCAGGTGGGTAAGGTGGTTTCCTTGCTCCAGTCCATGGAAGGAGAAATCGTGGAGGAGGGAAAGGCCCGGCTGCTGGCATTTGACTCACCTGCTAGTAGTGGCATGGCAGTGCAGCGTGGCAGGCAGAAGAAAAGAAGATCACCAAGTACACCAACATGTGTGAGAAGAGGCCTGGCATTCTCTTGACAGAGGATGAGATGCTTGTTGTTCATGTGAAGCAACCCCCTTAAAAAGATGGAAAGTTAAGATCCCAATCGAATGGTGGGAATTTCATTTTCTATCTTTTGGGGGGTTGGTATAGGACAGCCGATATATTGCAGGACAGCCGACTTGGAGTACCAGGCGTGCCACTGCCACAGTCGGAACAGTTTGTTTGTGAAATGTTAGCTGCCACGGCAAGAGGCAATCCACAGAAAGACAGAGTTTCGCATGTTTTGGCCATAACTGATGTTGATCACTCACATCTCATGACGCACTCAATGCATTTGTTTCATCCAATCCAATGAAAGATATATGTAGAACCTGCAGTGTCATGGCAGTTGACGGCAGCAAACCCTGCTGACAGATCAAGACGGCCAAGACAGACATCGAAGAGTTGACTGCGCGCATCAGCAAGGCTGATGGCAAGGCTGAGGCAGGACCTTGACATCGATGTAGAGCACTCACATTTTGTTAGGGAAAACATAGGGTTTTCCACATTTACCCCTGAGGATCCAGCTAATCTGGTACACCCAATAGTATTATCCATCCCCAGGAACACAAGACATGTGTGGTTAAAATCCTCCAAATTACCCTCTGATAATTTAACATAGCTATAGAAAATCACCATTTTTAATGGGAAAATCCACTATTTCCATGACCATTTTCAATAGCTTTTTGTATGTTTACCAGAGGGTATGGAGGTGCCTGATTTTCTTTACCTCACTTTCAACTTAGGGCGGTGACCTTGACCATCTCGACCTTGGCTGACCTGGGGACCTTGCCGCAGGCTGCAACCTCAAGCATCCAGGAGACTCAACAGAGCATCGCTGCGGATGAAGCTGACCTCAAGGCTAATGCAGCAAGAGTTGCATGGTAAATGAATGATAATGAATGTATAACCCATATGAATAACCCATATTAATACCCGTAAAGTTGGGGCATAAAGTTTTTGGGTATATGAACAATTCCTTAGAATGTTGAATATGATTAATACTCATCGGTTTAATACAGTTCTTGAGTAAATTTGTTGAATGGTTTTGTAGGGCTTCCTCTTGATAATGGTAAATCCACAGTTTCCTGTTGATGTTCCTGCAAACCGGCCCATTGGTTCCTTAGGATCAAACATTGCAGTTGGTATCAGTTGGTTCATGTCCAATCCTGATTTGTGTTGCTAAAGATTTCCATTGCATCTCTGTTTAAGTGTTTTTTGGTGGGTAATAAAAGTCCCCAAAGAGTTATTGCTTCATATTTTCGATGACATGTATCCATCATCAGATAGGTTTAAGAGTTTAAGGGAAAATTTACAGGAACACCCTATATTTCATGGAAAAAAAAACATGGTTTCCCGTAGATTTTCCCAACGCGATCCATTGAATCCAGGCTGCCGGCGAGGTGCGCGAGAAGGAAAGCGCCGTGCGGAGACCGAACAAAATTGTAAAGTGTCGGGTGGAGATAGTGGGGGTACAATTTTTGATGTGCAATATATCACCAATGAAATATACGTAATTTATAGATGGTTATAGATGGTTATAGATGGTTACAGATGGTTATTAGATGGTTATAGATGGTTATAGGTGGTTATAGATTGTTATAGATGCTTATAGATGGTTATAGATGGTTATAGCGAATGGATATAACACCCATGAAATATGGAAGGGTATATGAATGGATATAACACCCATGGATATAGATGGATATGGTATATATCACCCATGAAAGATAGGTGGTAAATGGTGGTATATGATAGGCTAGTGAAATAGGCTAATAACCCAAGAAATATCTATGATATATGGAGATCTATGGTATATATCACCCATGACATTATAGGTTATAGATGGTTATAGGCTCATGGATAATGGTATTTGTCAGCCTTGTTTTGGCCAAGGTTGTATTCAAAGTCCATGAGATGTGACTATGTAGGCTAATCATGTAGGAATTATAGCGGATATATTGTTATAGTTTGTACATATGTATCTATAGTTGGATTGGCTGCTAAACCCACTGTAAACAGCTTAAACCTCCATGGGGTTTATCTTGGGTTGGTCCATAGCCCATGGCTTTGGTGGATATACCCTATTGTGCATCCAGTAATCACCAACATATGTATTTTGTTTTTTTATCACAGACGAGGGTGAGTCTTCGGTGTCATCTAAAATGGCCGCTGGGAATGGGATAGCTCCAAGAATCCTAGATATTTGCCACTCGGAAGTGTCCTTTCAAGCCTTCTTTAGCACGCATGCCACAACTACTTACAATATCCAATCTGCAGAAAAAAAATCTGACTATCATGAGGGTTTGCACAAAGTAAAGGGTCGGGTAAGAGATGTATCAATCTGTATCATCATCCCTACTGTTGTAAATTCTGTACATTTGCAATCACGTGTAGTAGCACGAGCTGGTATATGTCTATACTACATGTGGGTTTAGACTACATATGATATTATATAACTCAGCTGCTTCACGGTACCGGCATATATTGGCATATTTACTAATAGTTACTCATGGTTAAGCCGAACATCCCAAAACATATATTTCGTGATCCATTCAGCGTAGGTGAAGAACTGGTGTGTTCTCTAAGAAAATATTCACAATTACACCAAAATCCTATTGTTTATCCTCAGGTTCAGTACAAGGTGGGGGCCCTTGGATAACTAGTTGGTTTATAACTCCAATACCTATGGTTTGTGGATGTTTATTGCAATTACCATTATTATTAAACATGGCTATGGAAAATTGCCAATCTATAAATGATTTCTGATGATTTACCTATTAACAATTGTGATTTGCCATAGCTACGTAAAGGGACCAGAGGGTACAATGATTTATAGTTATTACATTCATGGGGCCAACTTATAACTGAGGGGGGTCCACCTTATACATCATTTTCATTCATTGTCCGTTGAAATTTCAAAAGGAAAATGCATTGGCTGCCCTGCTGAGGAGTTCGTCCAGGCCCAAAAAGAGTTGCTGGAGGCGGGCGCTTTTGGGGCGCCTTTGGTGCTGGTTTAAGCCTGGTATATCCCAGCTGTTCATATAACGACTGTGATACTGTGGCAATGCTTTGAATTAATTTTTCCAGAAAAAGATGAGGAATTTGATCATCTAAATTTGGGGATAGGCCCAGTGTTTGGTGATGAAATCGACATAGAAATTTGCTGCTTCAAGCAATTTTTCAAGCCCAGTCCGGTCCAGCAGTCATCAGCAGTCCAGGTGAGATAGAATCATAGAAATTGATCGTAGGACATGGGAAACTATCCACATCTATGATTCTATGATCACTATCCGATCCATTTCCACATCTGAAATTGGTCCAAGCACATCCAACCAGCCAGATCGCATCAGGTCACGGCGACCGTTGAGCGAGCCATGTCCGTTCTGGAGAAGGACGACTCAATGGCTATTTTGGGCCTCCTGGCATGGGGTTTTGGCCTAGAACCATGGAAACCAGCTGGAATTTTTGAAGGAAAATTATAGACACACACCCACACTCCTTGTTTTTTTGCCATGACATATTACAGGTTCCAAATTCTGGAGGAACAAAAAACACACGCCCATGACACTTAGTCGTCGATTGTACCAATGCTCCCATCAGCTCCAGTCAGCCCAGGAGGAAAGCAAGGGTCCGGGCACTTGGGGATGGCAGGATCTATGTGAGTTGGAGGAAGGCTACTAAAAATAGTAGATGTTTCAGCATGGAAGATGATGACTACTATAACTGAATACAGATTCCCTTCTAAAAGGGTGGTATATATGGGTATAATAAGGTTAGCCGAGAATTTACATCTCAATGCTTATGTTGACAATACGGTGTATATATAGACCTTCCGTTTTGGACAACGAGCAGAGGCAGAATACTTAACACCAACAGAAGAGATCCCCTCAGGAATTTCTGTGAGCATTTATGTCGAATCATTCTGGGTTCGTCCCTCTCTTGTTAATAATTCCACTCCTTGTTATTTGAATTGGAAACTTGGTGATTCGTGGATGACAAACTACTTATACCTGTATATATCTCTATACAAAGCTAAACTTTCAGATGATGAACGGTGCCCATATATAGAAACTGTCTCAAAGTCTCAGGTGCTGCATTCTTGCAGGTCAAGGGCAATGGAGCCGCTTGGTCATCAGACGCCAGGGCCATGACTGGTATCTCCTTTTTTTTGTTGTGATCACCATGTTTGTTTCCTGTTCAGATCCACATCCACATAAACTGCTCGTTTCTCGAGAACGATCATGACATGTTTGATGGCCAAATACTGATTGCGCAGCTTCAAAACACTCTCACATATGGCCTAATTGTACCTCACCTGATTATTTGCTAAGGTGCCTAGCTTGCTCCAGGCATTTCAGGCCCCTTTTGCTATTTTGTTTCTGAAGACAGCATATGCCATTGGATTGGATGCTCGATTCATTGCTGTGCTTTACCAAAGTTCTATATGTTATTTTAATGTGCAATCAAAGTATCCATGGATTTGTTCAATCATTCATTGATATTGGTTGAGTCATTGTTTGTTTTGAGTGGTTCCATGGTGAATTTCTTCCTCCGCTTCGTCCGTCTTGGCTAGGCCATGATGGACGCCTCCATGATCGGCCACGAGGCGCTGCGGATACCCAACCATTGTTTTTGTTTAGCCAAAGTTGGGATTCAACCAACCAGGAGTGAGTTCAACCAACCATCCAGAGAATCCCAACATATGATTATATACAACCAACAGTATTTATAACCATTGGTTATTTATAATATATAATATATAAATGGAATATATGTGGTTCAATTTCAATTTGATCCCCATGACTGTTGGAAAAGAATTATTTCAAATGCTGATCCACAGATTGGAGCGTGTATCAGCGTGTTTGTTGGTTTGGATTCACGATCCAAACAAGAATAAATGATTGAGCTGTCAACAATGAATGGATCATCAAACAATTGATCATCAACTATCATGAAAACAATGTAAGTTATCAACAAATTATGGAACATGGAACATTCAATGTCCTCCCATGTTCAATGAATTGTCCTCCCATTTCTTTAGCCAAGAAAACCATGACGCATGCGGCCGCATGGACCATGCCGCAATGTCTCTCCAGCTGAGAGGACGCCAAGACACTGACTGCCTTGGTGCAGGACGGTCTTGAGACCCTTGGGACCCTTGGGATTTGTGCACACCTGGCAGCCTGGGCTTGGTTCGTTGTCCTTTTTGTTTGGGATGCCAGTGGCCTTCACAGTCTTGGGATAGATTGAACACACTTCTCGTAGCTTGAAGTTCAAGTCAAATGCTGTAAAGCAAACTGGGTTTGGAAAATGCCACAGGAACAAAGATTTTCGATGTTCAGAAACGTTTGTCAGTGCATTCAATGGCACACAATGACATCACAGGCCTCTGATTTCCAGCCGCCAGTGCCAGTGGGGGACCCAACGAAAAGGGCTTCAGATCTTTACTGGGCATGTTTCCAGATCCGGCAGTCACGCCAAGCCGCCAAGGCCTACAAGAGCAAGAGTTCCTTGGAAGGATCACCTTTTCTGAAGGGAGGGAGCGTTTGGCCAATTCAAAGTAAGACTAGACATGTGATTCGCAGCTTTGATGATTTTGAATCAACCCTTGGCTTCCAAAAAGTTGAGATACAAAACCGTAGAAGCACCGTGTCTACGGGCGGGATTCCAGTCATCCCGAAATGTTGGCGTTGCTTATGGCATTGGATGTCCCACATTCCAACTGTCCATTCTTCATCTATTGTTAGTTGTACATCCATTAACCAGCATTAATCATTATTAATCATATATCCATGAAGCATTAATTTATAAACCCAATGCCGTTTTTTTTCCATCCCCACCAGAGGTTTATTCTTTGGCATACGCAGCAAGCCTGAGGCGGTGGTGTCATCGAGATGCTTGAGGACATGATGGACAAGTCCAAGGCTGGAGCTTTCAACTTGTAGGATGTTTAGATATGGTTAGATGTCAATAGGATAGTTAATAGGATAGTCAATAGATGTTACTGTAGTTAATGCCATGTTTAGTTTTATAACATGGCTATACTATGCCAAAACTCTATGTGATACCGCCAGATTTGATGGTTCACCGGTTCATGGTCATCTTGGGAGGCTATCAGAGGCTATACTTCTTTTTTAGACAGACATGTAGCAACCCAAAAAATTATCGATTTCAGTAAAATCCTACTATACGAAAAAAGAAAAAAACATGGAGAGACACCAACACTTGTTGAAGTTTATCAGATTTTATAAGTTTATGTTATTTCTATCCACTTGCGAAGATTACTTCACATTAGAAGGAACATATAATATCATACAATACACTATTCATATTGTCCAATACATGGTAATACATTTTCATGGGACAAGTTGATGTTTTTCGTCCCATCTTTCGCCACAGGACGAGCTCACGAAGCTTCGTAGCAAGGAGACCGAGGCAAAGCACAGCTATGAAATGGTGAGCCAGTCCATGCAGGACATTTGTGGAGATCGTGGGTAGAGTCAACATGTGTGGATTCTACCAATAAAATTGGAACTTTCACCAACACATATGGGTATTTCCCAAAAATTGGTTCTAATGATTCTGATGTTGGATAATTAGAATCTAGAAGCATTACAACGGGTGATAGAACCAGCGTGAAGCAGCAAGGAGTGAGAAGAAAACATAATTATAATTTAACTATGGGTACAGCCAATGGGGAAAAAATCTATCAAACTGGTGTTGTAACAAGCCACCACGGAGATATAACTTCGATGTTTTGGCCAACATGCGGATATTCAGAAACCCACATATTTTCAGCTGAATTTATACGGGAAATGAGATCAACACTGGTTTATTTCAAGAGAATATCCAGGATATGCAGCTCATAGGCTCATAGATAGAAATATTTGGATGTGTTCAGTGGACACGTGTTACCAATGGTGAAGAAACGATCGTTTTCTTCCGCCAAAATTGGAGCTAAACCCGAGGCAGATTACCAAGATCTCCCAAGCAGGACCAGATCAAGTTTGCCCAACAAGAGCTGGCGAAGGTTCAGAAGACCCAGGCGGCATAAGCGTTGCGGCGACTGGGGCTGTGGGTTCCATACAGGTTGTCTGATAGTGAAACAGTGAAACCAGCAGAAAAGATAATATGTGCTCATGATGAGCTGACAGAGAGGTGCCAAGTCAGGCGGTTGCAGCACTTCTACTGTCCCAACATCGTTGCCATGTTGGTCACCATACAGACCTGAAACAGCTCAAAATCTGAAAGAACTCTGATTGGTGTATGCGTGACTAGTAACATGCTACAGTTGTTACAGTAAGGTTTGTTTTTGCACGTTTCCTACTGTACCTTGTGGGAGTCTCGCAGATATATATATATATATATGTTAATGTGGACGTGGCATGTTCAGATTTCTGGCATGCAGGTCAATCTAGATAGCCCCTGACAAACCAGACATGGTCCTCTCTATCATCGGATTGTGACATCACCATGTATATCTCTGAAGAGCATTACATATATATATATATATATTATATCATAAAATATTTTAACATATCAATTCCCATATCACAGCCCAACTATGTGATATGTAGGAAACAGTTGACACAGCAAGGATTTCTGTAGGAATTTCCCATGCCCACCGATGCTGTAGGCGGAGCAGTCTCGCATCAAGGCGGATTCGGAGAAGGACACACTTCTGCCATGCAGATCTATACCTAGACGGACCTAGACCCTCCAAGTACCTCGAAACATGGGTTACTATATACCATGTATACCCTAGAAACAAAAATGGAATGATATTATACTATCATATATCATAATATATCATATATCCATTGTTTCTTTGACTTTGCCAATTTTTCATGGGTATTTGGAGGGTCTAAGTAGTTGTTTAGACTAGATTTACCATGGTTTACCAGTTGATCGAGAAAGTGCCGAGTTTTGTTTAGTGGCGAATGAGAATATACGTAGATTCCAATACATATATTCCAATAATGATATTGATATGAAGTATGTATATTTACCATATTGGAATATGGCAATACGGAACATATTATATAATAATAATTTCCATTTCAGTTCCAATATTCAGTAATATGGAGCTCTTGCTCCATTTACCCAAGAACTGAAATGGCAACATCATATACCATCTGGTTATTTAACATAGCCATGGTATAGATGGCCCATTGAAATAGATGGTTTACCTATTAAAAATGGGGATTTTCCATGGCTAACTGTTAAATAACCAGATGGTAATGAAAATGACGACAATCTCAATGATGTGTGATGATAGGGATATGGGACCAAGCCACCATGGGCTGGCCTTGTGAGGACTTGCAACAGACCAAGGCCAGCTTGGCTGAGGACGAAAAGACCCTGAGACTTTTGGACTGCAGCGTTTGGTCAGTCAGTCATTTTAGCATATTTTACTCGGGACTGAAGGAGTACACTACCCAGCTAGGAATTATTGGAATTGTTGAATTGTGAGGCGATGAATAATAATTGTTGGGACTCCAAATGAGCATTGGCAGGCCTTCGAAATGATGAGTGTGAGAAGGAAACATGGGACACATTTGCCAAGAAGAGTATGTGGATTTGATCTTAAAGCACAGTTGCCGACATGTTAATAGATATGTGAATTAATTCCTTGGTCCAGCCCAAGTGTTTCTTTGACTAAACATCTAAACGTAAGCTCAATGCGCATATGCCAAGAGCATCCAAGAGCAACCGCACTGAGGTGACTTCTCCTTGGATTGCAAATCTGAGGCCTTGAGCTCCTGCATAGCCAGTTAGGATATGAATCACCACAGTCACTAACGTATTTTCCAAGCTGAAAGAAACAACATGTTAGTGAGCACTCGCATGTATTTGAGGATGTGATCCTTCTTAGTTTTCTAGTTTCCTTATGGGATTCGGGTGAGGATTTTGTGTTGTTTCCCCTTTAAACATCTGGATGACAGTGCTAGGTGGCCGAATACGAGGAGGGCATCAAGAGCAGGGGACTTGAATTGGAGGCCGGCCCGGTCTGACAGGAGAGTGGCAGCTCATGTTGCATGATGAGTTTCGCAGTTCTAACTGCCAAGTTGAGTCTCCAAATCCTTGCACACTTCAACGTTGTTGAAGTTAAGGTAACAGAAAGATGCAGTCATCCATAGTTGTTACCTTACCTTCAACAAAGTATCAGAAAGATGGCAGCCACACTTTGTTGAAGGTAAACAGCTATGCTGGCAGGCGCTGAAGACCGCCAAAGCCACCCTGAAGGAATCATCAGGTGGATCCTGGCGAACACGGGAATGTTGTAGCATGTTGCAAGTCCTGGAGAAAAAAAGGTGGTTGTTGTGAGATTTAGCCAAGAAAAATGGTGACTTTATGGGATTTAATGGTGAAATAGTGAGATATAATATATCTATAGATGATTTTGATCATGACCTCACGTCGTGACGTCACGCGAATTATGCTTTATATATATATCGTTATATTATGGGAATCATCTCCAAAGGGCTTTATTTCAGATATGTTCAGACTTGCCAGACATGGGCTGTTTAAAAGCGTACCCCAAGAAGCAATCCAACTCCGCCAGTCTGTGACGGGACTCAAGCTTGTGATTTTATTTACATCTGGATACATGGCATTCCCATTTATGACATGTTGCAGCGACATGATTTGGTGATGTCTAGTCAAGCTTAGTTACTTTGATATCATATAATCATACATGTCATTTAAAAGAAAATTCTCCATCTTTGCCGAGATGAAGAGCCACAATTCACCATGCATTTTTTTTTCACCTGTCACATGCACCAGCATCAGGCCTGTCCTTCTTGCAGCTGGAAGAGACCAGGCAAGGCGGCCAGGAACTGGGTCCGTCCTGGGTTTAACAGCGATGTTTGGAAAGGTGTTGGAGCAGCAAACATGATTTAATCTAAATCTGGTGGCATTTCTTTTTTATCTGGGGATGAGTCAAAACCAATGAAAAAACAGGGGATGAACAGCTCAGGTCTGCCATCCGCAACAGCCTGGACTTGAAGCACTTTGAGGTGATGGGTCAGCCTTGGTGATTCGGGATGTGTCTGCAACATGTGATATATCATGGTATATTAAAGGTGGACCAGCCAACATTCAGGTCTCTCAAATGCTGACAGGATTCATGTTTCAGATGTTTCAGACATATTCAGTTGTTTTTTCCCTGTTTATTTTTTCCTTTGGCTCTCCTTGTTTTTCTTGCCTAAAATCCTGGCATCTCCTGAGTTTTGGACTGTGTTTCCTGGTGACAGTCACGAGGTGGTGCGCATGGTACGGAGCCTGGGACAAAAGTTGGAGGATCGTCAGCTGGTGCTGTTCTCCAGGCGGGATCTTCGACAGAAAACAGCCAAACTTCTGGGTGTTACATCCGCGCAAAAATTGACATATATATACCTAGAGACTCGAGCGGCATCAAAATTTCGATGCTGGTCTAGCAAAACAGTGTTTCATCTGATTGCCGCTGAAATTTCTGGCATGCGCCGTTCTTTGGGAAACAAATATGGTTTTAGATTTTGGTGTTGGAATGCGCCGTTTTTGCCAATGA
>Ga0126342_10014256_pt1 | contig 14045 bp, 15 predicted proteins | sample Cyp1metagenome_FD_92528 | JGI IMG/M metagenome (GOLD analysis project Ga0126342, IMG submission 92528) | Coral microbial communities from Lord Howe Island, Old Settlement Bay, Australia - Cyphastrea 1 metagenome | ecosystem: Host-associated > Invertebrates > Cnidaria > Coral ...
AATATATATATATAACATATATATATATAACATATATATATATAACATATATATATATAACATATATATATATATATAATATATATATATATAATATATAAGATAATATAATATATATATATATATAATACAGGCAAACACTTCTAGGCGGCTGCACCAAATCCAGACAGAAAAAGCGGCAACAATGAAAACAAGTTTGAGACAAATGCTTGGACTGAATTGTTCTTGCGAATCTGCAGGATGTGATCCAAGCAGTCGTCATCAGCGCCCCCGAATAGATTCAAATCAATGGCCCTTTTCTATTCATTGTTTCAGCACGCATGTTCGCTCATTGGCTCATGGTGAGACTTTGCTGCTGTGGGCCCAATGCTGCACCATACATGTTGTGGCCAATCTGAACCCCCTGTGCCGCAAAAACGACTTTGATCTTTCGCTGGGCACTTAACTATGTTCAATTCTACATTCTACATATTCTACTTCCCAACTGATCTCATTTTTACACCATTTGGGAAGAGAACACATTCTGATTTGAGATCGACTCCAGTTCTTGGCTTGGCATCGGAAACCCAGCCGTGGCCGTGGCCAGTCAATCGATGAGGTTGGGACTTCTCGGATGGGCATAGCTACGGGACAGCTGTACCATGGAACTGGTTGAAGCGGAAGTGAAAAGATGTGAAAAGCATTGACTCATTTGTGGAGCTAAACAGGGCCCAAGAGTCTGCTCGTCTTTCTCTGTTGAGGACCATTTCAGTGCAATTCTATGCAATTTTTGAACACCAACAGCCCAACAACATCTGTCCCGAAATGTCCCGAAGCAATGCCAGCCAAGTCCCTCTATGCGAAATTCTGCGGTGCACCCTGATTATAGTAGCCAGGTGGTGCTCCTTGATAGCCCTGGTTCCAGCCCTGGTTCCATCCAGCTGGTGGCCCTTGGGTCCCTTGTTGGCCCAGATTCTGCTGCGTCATCTCCATCGATTGCGGGGCGTCCCTCAACTCATGGGGACGGTCCGAGCGCATGAAGCCGGCGCCGTACTTCCACCCAAGGAACGCGCCACCAACCAACAGCACGGCGACGCTGAAGACGATCAGAAAGACTTGCCACGACTCCATGCCCTCCTTCCTGGATCGCGACTGAAGTGGATTTTTTGTGAATGGTGATCAGTGATGATGTATGGTGACTGAAGCGGAAGATGCTGGTGGCTCAGTGTGTATCGCCATGAGGAGCCTATGCAACTTGGATAAAATACAGGCGGAGGAAACAGTTTATTCAAAAATACGTCGGCGGCATAATATATATATATATATATTTATATTTATTTATTTATTTATTTATGGAGTGTGTGTGAGTGTATATAAATGATTATAAATGTATATCTTGTAGGTGTGCATATATAATATACACTGTTGGAGTTGCAAAGGCTCTGAAAACAAACGAAACACAATCATAATTAAGTATTAAGCAACATAAATCAATGCATCACCACACCGAGTCTCTTGTCTATAAGGCACACTTGCCCGGCAAACTCCATCATCTGTGCGGAGAATTTCTTCGGAGATGTGGAAGTCCAAGTCTTTTCCTTAAAGTAATCGACGATGGCCTCAAGCAAGAGGACAAGTGAACATCACAGCCGGGTGGGTATGAGCAGTGAAATTTATTATATATACGTATATATATATATATATATATTATGAATATGAATATGAAAATATGATTTTGCAGATAACAAATCTACAAAGCAGAGTGCCAAACGCTGCAACTTTGGTCATCTGTGTTTTTCACGATCCAATCTTAGGCCGAGCCACGGGCAAACAACTGTTTGCCCTGGAGCTTGTATTTGAGGGAAAAAAACTGCAAGTCAATGATCATTGTCCCATATTTTCCTCATGCTGAATTTTCTTGGGGGTATACAGCATACAGCGGCATACATCGGCATACCCCATTTGCAGGCAAACTCCAATCTGCCAATCATCAATCATCTCCAGCAATATCTGCAGACTGGTGGCCAGGGTGGTGGTATCCTCCAGACAAGCGTTGCAAAGGGGCACCTTTGGTAAACCTGAACAGCCAACGGAGTTACCTGCCACCTCTACGAAAAGGCTGTACTCGGTGAGATCGTGACTTTCCAGCCAGGAAAGGTCCGGCTGCAAATATTTCAGGAAATTTTTGCACTGCCAATTTCGCAGGCGCAGCTCATTCTGCTGCTGTTCCTGAGTGTGAACAAAAACGCCATCAAAAACAGCGATTGGTTTATTTAGTAACCGACCACAAAAAGGAAGCACAAGACATCAACAAACAAAAGAGTATGGGTCAAAATTGGAAACCCCCATAAGATCCGATGGTTTATATTAGACGTGTACTAAAATCTGTGGCCCCTTCTGGGGCCCTTCTGTTTTGACCCATGGCGTTCGATTCATCGAAGTCACGGCAAAGTCTCCATTGATCCCAACGTAGGGATTGATGGACTTCTTGGTCCTGATACAACAAGCACCCCACTGATCCACTGGACATATCCGGACATTATATTATAGCAACCCCCTTGGCAACCGAGCTTCATGGCACCAACCTCCAACTACATTTGGTGTGATTACATCTGCGTCGATACCTATTTTATCTATCCATGAATCTATCTTATCTAGCCAATCGGTCTTATCTAGTTTATCTAAGAAATTTAAAGTCTCAAATCGATCTTTCCTATATATGTTCTTATATAATCCCATGTAATCGATTCAAATCAATCTATACCTAGAAAGAAAGTGAAAGAAATAGTGAGTCAAGGCATGTTCTAGTCTAGTTCCAAGCCATTTCCTATCATCACTCCCTTCCTCACTGCTCCAAGCGTCTGCTTCCGTGACTTTCCCTTCAAGTCATAGCGCTGCACCACCCCCTCGGCCGGCACCTTCTCAGGGCTAATCTTCCGTTCGAGGCCATGGTTTTCATTGGCCAAGACTAGGACATAGACATCTTTTTTTTTCAGGATCTTGATCCTGACTGGCTGACTGACGACTGGATCATGGAAAAAACAAATGAAAAGACAAACATGATTTTAAATATGTTAAGTACATTTAGAATTGTAAACATCCGGACGCTGCCGGGGTTTTACTTCAAAATTTATTTGGGTTGAAATCTTCACTAAATTGATCGGAGGTTCCTGCATATTTCCCTTAAACCAATTCTGGGAGGGTGCTGACTGGGAAAAAAATGCCGACCATGCTCCGTGGTTGAAGCTAAAGAAACTGTGCTAAATGATGGGCGATGATGGAAGGAGTGCGGCTGATGAAGAATGAAGAATCAAATGAATCAATATCATAAAAGGACGATATAAAAGGTACAGCTGAAGCAAATGGCAGTGTCTGAACCAAGCTGAAGACCCTTTGCAGCAACGAATACGGGTTGGATCTCAAATGATCCTCAGGGCTCACTTGGCAGAAGGGAATTACTGTAGATTGGATTAGTAGCAACATCCTCTATAGTCTATAGATCATTATAGATCTATATGATAACCGAGAACCAATTAAATAAACAATATTTTTTAGTCGCCAACCCGAAGTGATCCTTCAGTGGTATAGCTTCCTTGTCGCCTCTCACCATCTTCTCCAGGTTGGATTTTTCTTCGAAACCCATGAGTAGACTGTACTTGAAGTCCCAGGTCGTCAGAAACAACGCCTCCTTCTTCAGGTCAGAGGGTCGCAAAGGCCCCCTAGGCAGGATAAACACCCGCCGGCACTGGTAAAGTGCCATCATCAACATATACCCTCTGGTTATGACTAACATAGCCATGGTATAGATGGCCCATTTATAGATGGTATATAGATGGTTTACCTATTAAAAATGGTGATGTTCCATGGATGGTATCAATATCATTCAATATCATGAAACATCATGAGCGATCATGTGCTGAGACCAAATGAAACTGACAACACGTGGCCATTCAACTCGTTTTCTCACTCAACATGTGGATTTCAAGTGACAACACGTGATCCACCATAGTTGCTGACAACAGCTCCAACCTTCGGGAAGGTTGATTCTCATCATATCTCATCAACAACATTTGCGTGTAAACATGTGTAAACTCTTTGTTTCCCTATTGAAAATCAGATCACACATGTTGCATGATTTTGGAGTATTTGAAGGAACCACCATTCCCTCTCCATAAAATTCTACCATTTACCAACTTTTAGTCCTCTTAGGCAAATCTTTGAACTAAATGGGCCATGGGCAGAGCCCGAGATATGCGTGTTTTGATTCGATGGGAACATGTGAAGAAAAACAAAAACCTTAGGTTTTTGATGGTTGCCCCAGATTTCATGGGAAAAACCATGGAAAAACAATGGAAAAACCATGGAAAAAACATGTTTTTCTTCTCCTGCCTTTGCAACGAGTCCTTCAGGTCATTGGAATAGTCCGAAGGAACATCCCCTCCTGGAGATCGATGAGCAAAATTCACACAGGCTGACGCTGGAAATCTGAGACTCCTTGAAGACATTAAATATCAGGTAATACCAATATCATTGAATCTCGAGATTAATACTTATGTAATGTGTATATAGTGTGATTTATATAATTTAAACATACTAATTATACAGTATCATTTATTATCTTGGGATAGTGTACTATTATTTACTTATCGTTTCTTCCACAAAGGACAATGCAGCTTTGGCTGAAGATGCTGAAGCGCTTGGTCAATTCCGGGTCCATCTTCAACCCAAAATCAAAGATTTAAATGGTGGATTTTCTTAGAAATTGTGAATATTTCTGGTGAATTCCAGTCAAATGATGATTTTCTCCGATTCATCATTGGTTTTCTTATGTTCCAAATGGTATTCACTGAGGACTGAGGACTGATCCATTGATTTCCACGCTGTTCTCATCCCCACATCTCCTTGACTTGCGTATGAGGAATATGCCTTCCGCAGCTGCGAAAAGTCGTACTCCCCATACGTCTTCACCTTGGACGTTTGGTTCTCCAAAAATAGGCCATGGCATGCCATGGCCATGGCGAAGAAAGTACCCAGATCATCTCAAAGATTCCGAATTATCCATGGTTTATCCACGGTTTGCTGGCCACTGCGTACAGAAAATTGACCCAAATGGTCGTATTTTTAGCCACCCATATCCATCCATATCCATCATATATCTTTAAAGGTCGCGCAGCCAGGATGCCTCGCAGTATTCTTTCGGGAAGAATTGTTTGTACACCGCGCAGAAGTTGGTCTCCCGCTCCGTGGCCTCCCATCCCTCCGACAACGCACGTGCTTTGACAAGCTGCTCTGCACCTGGGAATGATCCGAGAATCCGATGGAGCAATATCGGCTTTAAACAGGTAAACCACTGATCAAATGATCAAACCTCTCAACTTCATTCAATATCAATTGATTAGGTTCCTTGGATTTTGGAAGTCGCAGCAAGAAAGAACAAACATATGAGTTTCGGCTTAGCAGGCTAAACATTGCCAAACTACACCAAACTTCAAAAAGCCTGCTGTCAAGAAGCTGTTGTTGAGCATGAAATTCATAAAGCTGCTCCCAGTGCTCAAACTGGCCACCACCGCTTCACGAATGAGTGCAGAGGCGCAAGAGAAGTCAGAGAGCTCTCCATCGCCCCAGTCGACGGCGCGTGGATCCTCAGATTTTCCCCTCAATTCTGCCATGGATTGGGATGGACTTGGTTTCAACATGTTTCAACTATAATCCCGTCCTCCAAGACACCACCAAAAAAACACATCCCGGTTTTCTGAATGCATATATGTTTATTATGTTTCTCTCTCTCATCAGCAGTCAAGCTGAAGGCGAGCTAAAACGGCAACTTGGCAGGATGTTGTATATTCATGTATATTCTATTTTATCATCTTGGGGAACGGAGTGTTAGTGCATTGCCCTTTCACCTATTTACATGAAACTCCTGCACCTTGAGAACTTGAAATCTGACTAGTCGATCAACTATGGTACATCATAAATCATCACAATGCCCTGATAATTCCATCATCATATTTGCATATATTTGCGATATTTCATTGCAACATTCTACAACATTCTACAACGCTTTACCCTTTGGTACCTGGCGAAAGAACATATACACAAATCAATTACCCCCTAATATTGAAAATTCCTTCAGCTGTTTAGGGGGCTTTTTTTCTTGTGGGATTTTGTACACCTCATCTTTTCTGAGGGTCAGGATCAGGCCACATCTGCCATCTTTCCACACGGCCCTGCAAACAGCGCATCAAATCACCGTTGGCACCCGAGGCAGACAGGCCCTTTCCTGGGGCCCACGGATGCCCACCGAGCCGCGGAGTCCGTATGGGACCGGTATGGGACCGGTGGATGATCTATGGATCTATGCCCTGATATCAACCAGAATTGGTGGATCTATGGTCAGACTGTTGATATCAATTCTGGTTGATCTGATGGGCCACCTGATGGGCATCATTACATATCATTACCATTTCCAATGGTGCTTCAAAGCGTTGTGGCGGTATATCAATAAATGTATCTCAATCCCTAGCCTGCAGACTCTCCATAGAGGCACTGATCCCACAGATTTTGCTGAAGAGATTCTACAGCCTAAATAGCAGTGGTTCTGAGGTTACCTGAGCAAGGTCCCTCCAAGCAAGTCAGCACACCATCTGGTGAGGCAGCAAAGTGGGGACCCCCATGGACCCCCCCAATCCACTATTTCAAATCTATTTCATAGTTCCGCTTTAGAACGAGGAATAAACCATGTGACGGATTCTGTTGTGATATTCTTAGGCACACATCGCGCGCAATCCTACGATTCTTGTTGAATTATCTTGAATTGTATTCACACTTTGTTGCTTTGCTGGCCATGAATGATTGTTGGTGAAATCCGGGTGTTTGCTGGCAAAGTCAACGCTTTTTCCTTCAACTCACCATTGCTCTTGACGTACTTTACGTTGATTGTATCCTTTGCAATGATAGGGCCCTACCAAAAGATGATGGGCCAATTCCAAGGCGCTGCTGCAGGACTTGGTTTGGCCACAAAGTACAAGTACATTTTGCCAATAATTACCCACTTTTGATTGCATTTAGAAATGGAAAATCACCTTAAGGTGACACTGTGACTCCTAGATTTGTTGCTGCGGAGCCAGTCATTGTATCTCTGATAGGCCCACAGTTCAAGTTTGTATACCCATTTTAGGTGGCAAAACTAATCCCAACTAATCCTCCTGTGAAATCTGTCCCCCCAGGGGATTTACCCTCTGGTAAACTAACATAGCTATTGAAAATGGCCATAGAAATAGTGAGTTTTCCCATTAAAAATGGTGGATCTTTCCATAGTTATGTGGCAGTTTACCATAGAAATAGTGAGTTTTCCCATTAAAAATGGTGGATCTTTCCATAGTTATGTGAACGTTTACCAGGGGATTTCCCCTGTTTTTGTCGCCATGGTTCCATAGTTCGACTCTAAGAGGGTCATCCATTCCGTGGGTGGCGCACCGCAGCCGTTGCCGGATTCCACGGGCTTGAAATCGTTCTTGTTCATGCAGGAGCTATCACCTCAAAATGGGGATATCAATGGATTGGTTTAAAGGAAAATCTACAGGAAACCATGGTTTTTACCATCAAATATAGGGCTTTCCGGTTAAAATTTTCCCATCATCCAATTCTATGAGGGATACGATGGGGGTGACTAATGGGTATTCCCATAGGATCCATGGTGCTGGTATATATGTTAACATGAAGGGGGTATATTGATGGGATCCATGTTACCATATATAGCAGCATACATGGATCCTATGGGATTGATGGGATGTTAAACTTAAACCAAACCTATTTTCATGACAACAAAAACTGGAAAGATAGTTAAGGAAGATAGTTGGAGGTATATATTATGTATATATCTGACAATGGGGTATTACCTTGAAAAACTCTTGAACAACAAGGCATCCAAAAATACCATCTTAGGATCAACCAAGATCAACCAGTGGATTTATTTCTGAAAGGCTGACGGGTTGGATTGCTGATGTTTCGAAGTATGGAATCCATCTGTGTACTGTGTACAGAAACAAAAACGGCATCATGAGTTCAACCATTATATCTTTATGTACTACATATACACTATATATATGATTATATATGTGTGTTAACCATTCAGCATTAAGCACCTGTATATTCTATACACGTACGCCGCACACATGCGGATATCCATTATGACAACGATCTAGCATGGCGATAAACAACCACAAGCCATGGCGGATCAGGCACGACCGCTGAACCAGGAGGATGGATGCGCGCAGCTCTGGCTGAATGGACACCATCGGCAGTTTGCTGATACACAAGTCTTGCAGACATCTTCGGAGTGTTTTTGATCGAAGGGTGGGGACAGGGCATATGGCCCGGGGCCACATCCCTCTTCAGCCAGTCCCAATGGAAGCAGAGCAGCAAGCGCAGCAAGCAACTGCCACATCGCGGGGATCCGGGACGTCGCCAAGCGTTGTGCTGGTTGCGTTTGAGCGAAGGGGTACAAGAACTAATCATAACTAATCATAATCAATTGAGAGCCAGTAGCTGGGGAAAGTAGCCGGACTCTCACAACTCACAAGGTAGATTTGATCTCGCGGTAGGCTGACTGTGTGATCAAGCGGAAGACGTTTGCGAAGCTGAGTTATGCACCACAGGTCGCAGGCTGGAGCCAAAAGTCCACCAGCACATCGAGTTTCAAACCACCCTCGAGGTGCATCACATGATATATACTGTGGATGGAAGAAATCCTGCACCACCAAAAGGATGGTTGAAAACCTATAAATAGTGGGATGTTTACCACCGTTTTCAACTGGTGCAGGATTTGGCTGGCCCATCCACCGTATTACCTGACAGGTAGCTTACAGATCTCCTGCCTGGGTTGCTACTTGACCAGACTGGCACATCAAATCACCCACGTCCGCGTCCAACTGATGAATGGTCACCTGACGCTGTCATCCCAGGCCAGGAAACCCTGTCACTCCATGCCCGGAAACCACAACAAAAGGGTGGAAGTGAAATGCTATGAATCGAAAACTGATGAAATTTCCGAGAAAATCACTATAAATAATAAATCACACCAATGATTGGCAGTTGCCACTTTGACATGTTCACTTTGTGTTGGGCAACCATATCTTCAACCGTGGTATACAGTACCCAATCTTCACAGTCCCCAGCTTCATTTGGGAACAGTATCCATTTCTCTCTCCATCGCTCTCTGACTTTAGACATTTCTTGCAACATCCATATCTAATCCATATCAAATCCATATCAAATCCATATCTATTCATAGCTTGAATGTTTAAGCATAATTTTGCCCATGTTTTCTTTACCACTCCTTTCCATGTTTGACACCGTTCAACGGCCCACGGATCGCTTTCTTAGGGCTGGACACTCTGGCTGCTGAGCTGCACATCAGCTCGGTGGCTCAGCCTGACCATGACCATTTTTTCAGGGCATTGAAATGGGAAATTCGTCCAACGAAATGTTGGGTTCTGAATTGCATTGTATGATATATTGTATGTGTGTATATGGTAAATATATAGTATATATATATATATAAGTAAATTTCATTGCAATCGAGGGTAATTTCATTATAATCGAGGGATTGAATCTTAAGATATTCTAATGGGAACTAAGGGATATGTGTTGTGGAATCCTGATTGTATCGCCGCTTGACAAGCCAAGGCCTCCACAGCTGTGATGTTTTCCTGCTCTGCTGGACTTGGTGATGTAGCTCGAAACCCCAAAATCACACAGTGAATGGGCAGATCTCAGGGATCACATCTTTTGGATAAACCCAAAGATTTTAATGATATGAAGGTATCACAGTTCTAACATATTGAAGGTTTTGACAACCCTGCTATGACCGCACCATTCCAGGTGATATACCATAACCCCATTTCAGAGTCGCACGCTCGGCAAACTCACACCAGTCTCAACACGTCATTCGCTTTCAGCGAATGCTCAGATCTCAGGAAATAAAGAGGCTTGCCTTAGATCGAAACTGGTTTGACACCCAAAAAAGGAAGGGAACTGGGTTTGAAACCTTTTCAAGGTTGAGAGTTGAAATTTAAATGGGATAGATAGATTCATCCATCTTTCAATGCTGACTTTTTCATGCCACACTGTGTCGCCATGAATCCAACACCGGCTGTGCGAGCAAGTTGCGTGGAGTCAGTTCCTAGGCTGAGCTGATCGTGAGCAAGGGGGTGATGAAGGTATACCAAGGGATTGTTCTGGAGAAGGAAAAACTGTTCATTTTGGTTTGATGGGGTCGATTCAATCAAAGCATCTTTCTGCGCTTTGATGTAGCTCACCCTCCAAACTCGCGCCAGTGTGGGGCTAGCTTCCAGGGCCTAGCCAGCTGGATCTAATAAACATCACAGACCATATGAAAGAAAGGGGCGTTGGTATTTCCAAAACAAAAGGCTAACGTGAAAAGGGTTATTGTGACAATGTTCTTACCATATATTAATGATTCTACTTGGCCCTGGCCGGCCTCCTTGGTAAAGGCACTGGCGATGCAGCCGAACTTGAGGTTTCCAATCCCGGGTGCATAGGAGAACATCGCAGGGTCTTTGTCGGGCTTGATGATGAAGAAATCCTGTCCTGAAGTGCGCACAGGTGTATACTAAATGAAATAGTGTTTTTTTTTTTGTGGTGAGTATGAGGTCAAGAATTGTTTGCCAGTCATGTGGCCCAGTAGGCGACCACACACATGTGAGAACGCAATAACATAAAATGTACTGAATATAATAGGAGGAGTATACTATACTACATGATACTACATGTATCATATAGATTCATATAGCATGTTGTAGACTATACACTACAATAACATGGCTTGCATCCAGGGGCCTGGAGCTTCCACGTCGGCTGGTCGCTCCATAGTGTGGTGGTGCAAATGGGTATCAATGACACCCTCTTCTTCCATTTCATGAATCAAATCCCTGATTGTGCAAGGGGCTGCATCTGTGCATTGCTTAGAGGTATCACTTTGCATTTCCAAGACGACTTTGCACTGATCAGTCGTCCATCGGCACGGGATGACGAATTGGAAGGGATCACCTGCAAAGATGGTTTTTCAATCAATACAGAACAAGGTGAAGGGACTTTTGAAATTGCTTGACATGCTTACTCTTGATGTTCATCAACATGCATGTGTTCTCTCTCAAGAGTCAGATTGCAATGGCAACCCAATTTTTCAACACGATTCCCCCAATTGTAAACCTTGTTCGCAATCGTGTGAATCAACACGATGCTTGCTACGTCGATATCTTGTCAAGATACCCCACATCACACAGCTGCAGCTCTAGCCAGGGCCTTCCTCCGAAACAACGACCATTGTTTACTTTCATTCAAAAGTACAAAACATCCTAATATCCTTGGGTTTTTAAGTAAGTTGATGGTATATTCACCAGAGAGGCCCTGGGGCTGCAATTAGGAACAAAAGCCAGTGGGGAACATTGCTACATCGCATGGACTTAAATTGCTAGCCATTGCCCAAGGTCATCCTGACCCTCCATCTAGTCCATCTAGTCCATCTTCATTCGTCGACGGCTCAGCTCATGCTTGGGCAAGTTCTTCATCGCGTTCACGCGAGCTGGGTGCTTCATCCACCTCAGATGTGGGTTGGAGAGCTAGATGATGCATTTTTTGTCATCCAGTTGAAAGATCAATAGGGGACAAGGAGAGCCTATTTTTTGCCTTCAAATTGCAACCAGACTACTCCTCGCGAGCTTGCTTAAGCACTGCCTTTGGAGTCATTTCTGGGTTGGTCTTCTTGATTCTTTTCTGGGCCTCATGGATCACTTCCCACTGGGTGGTTCGAAGGGAATCCTTCTGGGCAGTCTCATTGGGTTCCTTAGCAGCACGTGCCTTTCGGGCGTTCTTTTTCTTCGGGGCAGCCTTCACCTTGGCCCTCGGGGCCTGACCAAGCCGCAAGGTAGTGGCTTCGGAATCACTCCCCACACGATCCTCAGACTCCTGGTCAGAACCAGAACCAGACAACTCCTCCTCTGAATCCAAAGGCTTCTCACTTTCCTCTTCAGCCTCCCACGATTGAGGGGCTGTGTGGACTGATTGTGGTTTTGAGCATGTGCATTTCCCCTAAAGGTATCTAAAGGATCCTAAAGGTAATCTAAAGGACTCTAAAGGATTCTAAAGGTAATTTTGTGTCTTAGACTTGGGATTCAAAAACATGGGAAACCGCTTGTGAAACCAAAGAATGACTTGCGACTCCAAGGCCTCTTCCTCTGCAGCCTTCGTCGCTTTGCGAGCACGGCCAGCAACAGCAGCAGGCTCAGGGGAGCAAGGATGTGAGGATGACAAAGCGTGGAAAGAAAGCAGCAAGAAACCACAAAGTGTGAAGAGTAGTGTCAGTTGGAGGATACATCAACTTCTTTAAATACTTGGATAGCAAGCTGGTTTCAAACATCAAAATTTTCTTGTTGGAAACGGTGGAACCCAAATTGGCAGGTTGTTGACAGTTCCCACATGAATTTCCCCAGCCTTCTTGAGTGCCTTCTTGGCCTGAGCCTTTGCCTTCCTCTTCTTTGGCTTTGACGGACCTACTGTAGGTTCTTCCTCATCCTGAGAACCCTGAGCCTCTTCATCACCTGACCCTGCCTCCTCAAGCCCTTCATCCATTTCTACCTCTTCGGTCTTTTCTGCCCTCTTGCCCTTGGACTTTGCCTTTGCCTTTGCCTTTGGGCGCGACTTCGCCTTTCCCTTAGGTTTCTCAGGGTCAGGACTGACCAAACTAGCTTTGATCGCTTTGGCCGCGCTGGCAGCAGCACTGGTAGTTTTTTCTCCTTCTTTGCGAGCATTTTTCTTTTCCTGACCCAAGCTAGCCATAGCTGCACTGACCTGACCTTGTAGTTCTTCACGTTTCTCCTGTGTAAGCTTCTTCGAGTTGGATCCTGCATCTCCTGAGGCCCGAAGTGGCAAGCTGGTTGTTGGCGCTTGAGTCTTGGGTGCACACTGGCTCGAAGTTGGGCTCCTGCCGGGAACCTGGGCAGACAGTAAATAGGGAAAAAGAATGCCATATACTTTTTATTTTGGCTTTCCCTCTGACATTTCCATGGCATCTTTAATTGCGAGAATGAACTTACTTTGAAGAGCTTTCTTTTGCTTCAACGAAAGGTTTGGGGTGCATGGTGAATAATGATCAAAAGTCTCCCGGTCTAACAAACTCATTCCCCACCTGCCAGGTGAGGGTTGTTAGATTTCATCACAGTTGTTCTCCTTCTACTCCTTCTCCTCCTTCTCCTCCACCACCTCTGCATCCACTTCCAGGTCCACTTCTGTCACTTCCATGTCCACTTCCGCCTTGCCAACTCTTCGCCAAGCTCTTCGCCAACTTCCGCACGCAGTGGGCACTGCTGGACCTCAACCTGGGACCTGCCGAGTTCAGTGAGCACCGCTGGACCTCAACCTGGGACCTGCCGAGTTCAGTGAGCACCGCTGGACCTCCGCTGGACCTCAACCTGGGACCCGCCGAGCTCAGTGAGCACCGCTGGACCTCAACCTGGGACCTTCCGAGCTCAGTGAGCACCGCTGGACCTCAACGGCCAGATAGAATGTCAGAAGATATGCCAGATAGAACGCCAGATAGCATGTCAGATAGAACACCGGAAGATATGCCAGATAAAATGACAGAAGATATGCCAGATAGAATGCCAGAAGATATGCCAGATAGAATGCCAGATGGTATGCCAGATAAAGTGCCAGAATGTTTGCCAGATAGAATGCCAGAAGATTTGCCAGATAGAATACCAGATAGAATGCGAGAAGATATGCCAGAACATATGCCAGATAGAGGGCCAGTAGATATGCCAGATAGAATGTCAGATAGTATGCCAGAAGGTATGCCAGATAAAGTGCCAGAATGTTTGCCAGATAGAATGCCAGAAGATTTGCCAGATAGAATGCCAGATAGGATGCCAGAAGATATGCCAGATAGAATGCCAGATAGAATGCCAGAAGATATGCCAGAACATATGCCAGAAGATATGCCAGGTAGAATGCCAGAAGATATGCCAGATAGAATGCCAGATCGAATG
>Ga0126342_10014257_pt1 | contig 14045 bp, 7 predicted proteins | sample Cyp1metagenome_FD_92528 | JGI IMG/M metagenome (GOLD analysis project Ga0126342, IMG submission 92528) | Coral microbial communities from Lord Howe Island, Old Settlement Bay, Australia - Cyphastrea 1 metagenome | ecosystem: Host-associated > Invertebrates > Cnidaria > Coral ...
CATTCCAGGATCCTAAATTGGAGGTACCTACCATATATAAGGCCTATATAAGGCCTATGTAAGGGAATATCCCCACAAAATATGGCCTTATATGGTACAGTACCTCCATTTTAGGATCCTGGAGATCTCCCATTGACCGGATGGCGATCAGAAAATGCGTCACTGGACAGTACCGGTGAGGACGACATGGGATGAAACCATACCATGGTTAGCAACCTCCCCGCTATCACAAGGGCAGCCAACTCACATCCAAAAAGTGGTACCTCAAAAATGGCAAAGTTGATGTATGTACAAAAAGTGCATTCCTCATGTTCAGTCTTCAAAGAAATACGTATACATAATTAAATAAATTATATATATATGCCTTTCCAACAGGCACCATGTGGAATCCCTATACTTGGCATTCCGCCAAATGATCGATGTATGGCATTGTGGCATCCATGTCCCATTGTCTACCAACACTATTCATTTGCCTAAGGTTTATCTCGAAATTCACGCAGGCACATTAGTGAATACCATCCTAATGAATCCAAAAAAAACTCCAATACGCGTTAGTTACCATTGCTGAATTACAATATTTCACAAACCCGGAAAAGGCCATTTAAATGGTTCCCTGGTTCCCGTGAACTATATTATTTAGGGCGTGAGGTCGTTAGAATTCACCTAGATGATTGACCATATTTGACCATTATTGTATTTACTACTACGAGTAGTCGCCATTTACCGCTATAATATACCATTATCCATAATTCGCCATTGTTCATCATTTTTTAACCATTGCTTAACATGTTTAATTTACCAGTATTCATAATTATCTAAGCATTCTTTACCATTACACTCTGCACTCCGGTAATCAAACATGGCGCTGGGAAATCTCCCACTTATAGCTGATGTTTTCCGTTAAATCCTTTGTTTAGAAGGGGATTCCCAATGGCCATGTTTCATTAACGGGATGGCATTTAACTATGGTTTACCCAACGGTACTTTAACATAGCTATGGAAAATGGACCATACAAATATATAGAAATAAATGATTTACCTATCAAAATGGTGACTTTCCATAGCTTTTTGTATGTTTACCAGAGAGTGTGTGTATATATATACATAGCTAGTTAGGCTAAGTTGGTTTATAAACCCAAAAAATACATTTAATTACTATACTTTATATACTATATACTATACTATACTAAACTATACTATACTATACCATATCATACCATACCATACTATGCTATAGTATACTATACCATACCATACGATACTATACTATACTACCATACCATACCACACGTTCTACTATACGATACTTACAAGTATCACAAAGCATAGTGAAATTGGAGTTGCCTATGATTGAGAGAGCATGGTGATGGTATGGTCCCTCCGATTTCCTCCAGGCCTTCATGACCTCGCGCGCAGTCTCGCGACTTTGCTGGCCGCTGCAGACAGCACCACGCCTTGAGGTGATCCAACGTGGCGGGAAATGCCCCAGGGAACCTGGAAAATCATGGGAAAAACATGGGAAAACCATGGGAAAATCCGTGAACATCATCTGTAAATATGAGTAATGTGGATTTGCCATGCGACTCATTCCTGGAGGGTATATGGGAAGCAGAGCGCCCTAAGGGCCACACTTGACTGGAACGGCTGGAGGCTGACACTAGCATTTCAGGTTCCAAAGGGCGCAGGAAAACCAAGAACAGTGGTTTCTACATATGTTTGGCTAAGCCAACCAGTTGATATTCCAGCCAAAAAAGGTCACCGTGAAACCGAACTGTGATGTCAATAATTTCTTCCCCCCACGGCCTTTCCGATGATTTTACCAGTAAATGTGTATACCTAGTTTTGATCCATATATTGTGGCACATGTAGATGTATATATATATACATACACACAATTCCTCCTCAAAGTTTTGGCACAAGACATCCCTGGCCATGTATATTTGATTATGTTTTGTCCAAAAAGAACAAATGCCCTCCCCCCAGATGCCCCCAGCCGCGCTCAAGGAACAAACATTTGGGCAGTCGTGCCAGTTGGTCAGCCATCAGCGAGACCAATGGGGACACTACTAAGGTCAAGCCTTCTTCCCGGAGCCTTGGAAATGCAGTGAACCAGTGAAAAAAGTGGATATATATATAATATGTACACGTGTATATATATAAATAATTATATATATATATAAATAATTATATATATATATCTTGTACATATGTGACATGTGAACATAGTTATATGATGTATACAGTAGGATGTTACAAGTGGATAGATTTCACCATACTTATGGGACCCCAGCACCCCCAAGCGGTGTATTGATGGCAAACTGCCTTCCAACATGTTGACACACGTCACACAATTTAAGTTTTACAGCCAGGAATTTTTACACAGACCAGCTCTGACAACAACAAGTCCTCACACAAACAAACTTTTATGCACCAACCACCAAACCATCACCAGCTAGTTCTTCAACCAACTTGTTTTATACACCAGCTAGTTGTCACAACAGAAACCAACTTTGACATCAAAATTAGAACCAACTCAGGTGTTTTCCACCTGCTAGAACCGTTGTCGAAGTCAAAACCCTGGTGAAAATGTCACATGCGACATACGGCTAATCTTAGGTACCAGGCAGCCCTGACAAATATACCCAATATCATATTGGCTTCATCTTCAGGGGTTGGTAACTGTCCCATTTTGGGTATATTGGACATCACCTGATAGTAGCCATTATAGACAATATACCTAATGGTTGGGTGATGTTCAATGGGGACATTTAATGACCCATGATCTTTTCCCATCTAGCTAAATAAAAATAATAAAAAACATGATCTCCATTAGGTCTTTGCCGATCAAGTAGGGGATATGTTGGACTCATTGCAGATGGTTCGTCAAGTTTTTTGCGGTGGACCTTCAGTTGCTTGGCACATGGCATTGCCTGAAAGCTACAACCCTTGTTTCTTACCACTATTTCATTGTCCTTTAAGCGTATACCACATGTTCATGTCAAGAAGAACAAACACGCATATTATTTATATAATATGATGATATAAAGTAAAATAATATAGTATAATAAAATATAATATGATATACTATATATCATAATATAGTAACATTATGTAATATATAATAATATAAGACAATACATCATATATATATAAGATAATGTAAACATTGTGTAATATATTATATCCACATCATCTGTACATATCGTATATAACCATCATATTATATACAATATACATTCTACCTTAAATATTGATAATGATGATGATAATATTTATATGAATTAGTAATAAGAAAAATACTACTAAACATAATTTATATATATATATATATTGTACTATAATATGTATACAGTACATATAATTATGTATATATATATATGTAAATACATATACACACACACACACCATTTTCCGACCAAGTCACAACTTTCTGAAGATCTCCCCCATGTGGAAAAAACAACGTGACCAAGTGACAAATAGGCTGGCAGCTGATAGCACAAGGATTTGCCAGAGCCTGTCGCCAGTAGCAACAAAGTGCGCTTGAGATCCAGCACGGCAAGTACCGCCTGCGGACAAATGGCAGTACACCGATGGTTGATTTCAAGGAAAATCCCTATGAATCATGGATGATTTGGAGGAAAATCCTCTGGTAAAATTAAACGTAACCATGGAAGACCCCCATGTTTGATACAAGTAGCTAAATCAACTATTTTTATGGGCCATCAATAGCTATGCAACAACTTACCACAAAGTACCCCCATGACTTAGGAAACCATCTCCGTTGCCGTTGATCGGCCACCTCCATCTGTCCGGGTCTAAAGGACTCGTGCCCAAAGACCTCGCGACGACGAATCGATCGGTGCCAACCAATTTACCCCCCCCGGGTAACTGCGGTGTGTGAAATATGAGGGAAATATCATCGAACTACCACCCGGGGTTAAGACTTTGTTATCGTTTTTGGGGTTACTATCATGTGGTAAATAAATAATTAATGGATAGTTCATGGATGATGAATGGATAATTCATGATAATTCATGGATCAATGGATATACCCTCTGGTAATGTGTTGAATAGCTATTGAAACATTCTCTATAGATGGTGATTTTCATAGTTTTATTACATTACCAAAGGATATATTTTAGTGAATTCCTTTAAATACATTTGGCAGAATTATGTGTGTTCTGTGTTTTTTGGCTACAAATAAGGTGGTTAACTAGGAGGAACCCAAATACGCAAATTGTAGGCAAATACAGGCCGATAACATATGGAAAATGCGAGACCCATTCGAAAGAATTTAGATATTCAATTGATCTCGGAAACTAAACCAACTACAGAATTGGGGAAATATATGCATAACTGTCCATTCAGTGGAGCGATGGTCAAGTCTCGAATTAGCCAAACACCTCCAAAAACACATAAAACAGTGTACTGGGAAAATACCAAAGGATGTATTGAACTTGTAGCATCAAGATACTAAATCCAACTAATTTCAATCCATTCCCACCGTTATTAAATACCACCCAATCAAAACCATGGTCCTGTATTGGATCTATTGATAAATTGGGGTCCCAATAGTTGGGCGTTAATGCGGGATGGGATTCATATAAGGCGTGTCCCCAAACTATCCCTATCGATCATTACCTGAGCAGAAATCAAAATAGAACTGAGGTCCTATCTTATCATTCCATGCTATAAAAACTGCTTGGTGTTTCAATCCCTCTGAAAAATGATGGACTTCGTCAGTTGGGATGATGACATTATCAACTGAATGGACAAATAATCCAAATCTTCCAACCACCAACCAGTTATAATGTATATCTATATATATATATGATTTTATATGCCTGTGTGGTACAATCGTTTGGTACCCAGAATATCAACTTAACTGTGTCACGATAAATCCCCAGAATCAAGGGGTGCCTCCGACGGCCGTTTCTTACCCGTTGGAGAAACAAACCACCGGGCCTCGCGAAGAACTCGGGTCAATTCCTCAGGACAACAGCTCTCTGGCTGGGGTGGCTCCTGCTCTGTCTCACCTGGGACAGCGCACACGTGTAAACATGTATATATGTATATTATATAGTGTTTACATATGATATGTATTTATATATATATATATATGATTACGAGTATATATACATGTATATATATATGTATATATATAAGTATATATATAATGTATATAATGTATATATATATATATATATTATGTATATATCGCAACAACAAAAATCTGCAGTATTGCCCATATAGAAATTTATGGTATGTTGCTTGAATCCCATGTGTGTATATATATATATACATATCATATACATATGCAGCTCAAATGCACGCTATTTTATATAATATTATATATAATCTTGTATATTGTGATGTTATATGTTATTGATAACATATTTGCAAACCACACCTCTAGCTCCAAATCGTTTGCATTCCTGCTTAAGAAACAAAAACATTTACTGAGCGGCGTATCTGCGACAGGATTGTGGCTCAACCCGGCAATCCTTTTGAACAAGTGGCAAATAACAAGTTTAGGATCAAACTGTCAAACATCAGCAACTGCTGATCAATCGTTCTAGGCAAGCTACATATATATATATATATATATACATAATTATATGGTAAATCCATGTAAATCCTGTTTAGATATCAACATTCCTGGATTTCAAGTTGTTTTTTGGGTACCGTGCTTTCCCTTCTCAAACACCCAGGTCTTGGCACCTTCATCTGGTGGTCGGAAGTCTGCCAAATCATCTGCTTCCTCCTGGCCCCGTGGATACGATCTGCCGCCCGAAAAACCATCATTTTTCAAAGCTAAATAGCAGCTAAATCAACGAAACAAAAAATATGGCCATGGCATGCCATCACATAGCATGGCAAAGCTATGTGGGAAATGACCCGAGGGTACTTGTCATGGACTCCAATGACTTATGTGTAAAAAAAAACACATGCTAGGGATATTGATAACAGCCGCAGGCCACAGGTTGATACGATGCCCCCCCGTCAGCGATATTACAACATTTAAGGAATGCTTAGGGGGTTCAAAGGGACGCCCTACCTATTACCCTCCGGTGTCAAACACGGAAGGCTGGGAGATCTCCGCACTAAATGCTGGTTTCAATGGGAAAATCATCTAATGAGGCATACATATTATTGGACCGGCGCTGAGTTTGAGTCTTCAAACTCTCAGCATGACAATATTATACAATATTAATCAATATTACTATATTATAGTTATTACACATACAAATGAAGAGATCAGATTAAGCAATTAAACAACGTGAAAAATCTTCAGGTCAAGCCAAGCAGGGTCAAAAATCACTCGTGCAATGCACCAAGACTACTGATCCTACGATTCATTCAGATTGTGAGCGGGAACTAAAAATGTAAATAGCTGGTGAAACGATGGGCGCAAGCATTCAATCAATAGGAGATGTGAGATGCGGCTCAACACCAGCTGCTCAGGAATCAAGGGCAGTGATCCTGCAAGCAGTTTTACCATGTTTTACCGGTATACCTCATTCTATCCTCAAATCTTATCCAGCATCAAATTTCTCAAAGCGGAAAATAAGGCATTGTTGGGTTGGTTTCCCAAGCAACCATCATTTGCAGGTCTTCACAATTTGCCGAGATATAAAGCCTCTTTCCAAGAAAACAACTATGATTTGGAGTGAACTCTTTTCTTTATTAGCCCATTCCCTAGTCTTGGTGTTATGTTGATCCCCTGCTAAGTGTGTTTAACTCTTAGTTGGTCGGATGTGGGTTCAAATCCATCCCAAAAAACACAACCAAAATCTAGATCTGTTTTCTTTTGGAAATCCTGGTCAACAAGTCCCCGCTTCGTCAGAACTGGATACAAATTCATTGTAATCCAACTTTATAAGAAGCTACCACATCAGTGGGGTGAACCAGCAAATAACTGTGGGTTCATGTGGCCCAATGGGGTAGTCTCATGTAGGAACACTTAGAAAGACCCAAGCCTAAGGCCAAAGGCTATTGGACAGTCCCCATACCTGAAGCGTCGCCAAAAGCTCTGGAGTCAAAGCGTCAGAAAAACTCCTGGCAGCGCTCCAGAAAGGTCGTTGACCTTTCCGTGTTCATTCTATGGTTTATGGTTAGGGTACATAATGGGTTGATATCATGGGTTAATATACTGTAATAGGTTGATATAATTGGTTCTAGATTCTTTTCGCAGGGTATATCATTGTAGATCGGTTCAATGTTGTTCAAAGGCGTTAGTCAATCCAACCTCTGGCAATCTACCCCGGTCATGGAAACACAAATGCAACAAAGCACGAGATATGTAATCCCACATTGACAACAAAAGAAGTAATTATCTGAAACAAAACTATCTCTAGAAGAAGTATGTCAGGATCGTTTGATCAAAATCACCAAGTCGGGGCAGTGATGAACTTATTTGAAATCTTTTCCTTTTTGAAGGCAGGGCTGAACCAAGATGCTGGGCTGGTGCTTCGAACACTGCGAGGAAAGTTCGAAGGGGAGGAAAGATATCGGGAGACGAACTCCACAGAACCTTTCCCAACAGACTTCAACGGCCCTCAACAGAATTTTAAGGGATGTTGCCGGATCAACATGAACCGGCAATGTGAAGTCCTCAATTTCATTTGCAAGGGCGTACTCCAGTAATCGAACATAGCTATGGAAAATGGATGAACATGGAGCATAGAAATATAGATGATTCACCTCCTGGAGCGACGAAAAGACCCCAACGGTTCCCGGGAGCGACGGAAATCGTATCGTTTCTGGATTGAATTTATTTTCCCCAAGATCGATTGAGGACTAGTAAGGATTAGTATCAATCTTTGATGGTTACCCCACTACAATCACAAACACACCACGGCTTTCGCTGTCGCAGCCACTCAGTGTCCTGGGCTCGGTTTTGGTTTTAATCTTCAGCAGCGAACTACTTCTGATTGCCGCCAAGGTCTGATGTTGATGCCGCTGAGCTCGTTCCTGTTGAAACCATACGACCCGTGAAAGTAGATGATCTACTGATAAAAAAAATGGGTTTCCGGAGCTATGATATAGATGGATATCTGATATAGAGTACAAGAAGGTAGGACAGATAATACATGATGTTGGTGTTGTCTTGATATATTCCTGCATGGTGGCACAAAAATGTTGATCCTAAGGGATCTTTCTTTCAATGCCAGAAATGTTGAACCCCTGCCTTTAGTCCTGAGCGCAGAAAAATCCAGAATATCATGAAATATCCTGTGCAATACAATGATGAATTGCCTATAAATGCCAAACATCCTGAAGCATTCGAGAACTATTCTATCGCTGAACTCGAAAAAATCAAGACTTGGTTTGAGGCATATTCACTAGCATCCAGGCTACAAGTCACCGAATATCGAATCAAAAGTACTTAAGGTCTTCCCCGCAGCAGCATATGGAGGTCATGTTATACTTCAGCAATACGCAGTGGGCAATGGACCCTTGTCGATGTCTACATGGGTCTGTAACGTAGTAATTAACCAATGGTGATCCCTACCCAATGGTGACACAGGTTGTTCCCAATCCACCCTTGAGGCATGTATGGTGGTTTCATAAGTAGTTTTTCCTAACTAGTAAAAACACTAACTATGTTCCTCTGTACATTTTACTATTGCTGCCTGGTACACCCGACGTTTCGCAATATTTCAGGACCTGTTTCCGCGAGGTCGGCGCTGCAGTGATCGGCTCGGGCGCCTTGCTATACTTCCGTTTCATCCTGGACGTGGAAAGGTGCTGCAATAAAGACTGTGTCACGGTTCGAGGATACTGAGGATACTTAAAGAGTAATTATGGTTTACGTTGGTTGATGATGGTTGTTGATGGTTGATGGTGGTTGCTGATGATTCATGGTGGTGGATGATGGTTGATGGTGGTTTACGTTGGTTGCTGATGGTTGATGGTGGTCGTTGGTAATTGATGGTGGTGAATGGTGGTTGATGAGGGTTGATGGTGATTGATGGTGGTAGATGGTGGTTGATGGTGGTTGATGGTGGTTGATGATGGTTGACGTTGGTTGATGATGGTTGCTGATGGTTGATGGTGGTAGATGGTGATTGATGGTAGTGGATGGTAGTTGATGATGGTTGATGAATTGTTGATGTTGGTTGATGGTGTTTTATGATCGTTGATGATGGTTGATGATGGTTGATGGATTTTTGAAGTTGGTTGATGATGGTTGATTATGGTTGCTGATGGTTGATGGTGGTTGATGGTGGTCGATGGTGATTGATGGTGGTGGATGGTGGTCGATGATGGTTGATGAATTGTTGATGTTGATGATGTTTGCTGGTGGTTGATTGTGGTTGATGGTGATTGATGGTGGTGGATGGTGGTTGATGCTGGTTGATGCTGGTTAATGAACTGTTGATGTTGGTTGATGATGGTTGATGATGGTTGCTAATGGTTGATAATATTGGTTGCTGATGGTTGATGGTGGTCGATGGTGTTTGATGGTGGTGGAAGGTGGTTGATGATGGTTGATGAATTGTTGATGTTGGTTGATGATGTTTTATGATTGTTGCTGATGGTTGATGATGGTTGATTGTTTTCAATGGTGATTGATGGTGGTCGATTGTGATTGATGGTGGTGGATGGTGGTTGATGATGGTTTATGAGCTGTTGATGTTGGTTGATAAATGGTTAATGATGGTTGATGATGATTGTGATGGTGATGATGATGATGATGATGATGATGGTAGTTGATGATAGTCAATGAAAGACAATGATAGTCGATGATAGTCGATGGTAGTCGATGATAGTCGATGATAGTCGATGATAGTTGATGATAGTCGATGGTAGTCGATGATAGTCGATGATAGTCGATGATAGTCGATGATAGTCCATGATAGTCCATGATAGTCGATGATAGTGGATGATAGTGGATGATAGTCTATGATGGACGTGGTTCCAATGTCATTCAACCTTGAGGATTTGTGTTGGGAATATTTCTTTCAGGCTAGTGAGAGTTGAGAGGCAGCACTAGACAGAGGCACGTGCGGTCCTTGGCAAACTTATATCCTTTGTTGGTGGGTTGTTTCTGAAACTCGGATGCAATGAAGAAGCCAGAAGGGTCAAGGGGACATCGGGACCAGCTGAATCTGACTCTCCAAAAGCTCGGATATCTTAGCACCTCCAGCCCAAATCCCGCGACTGTGGCACCACTTGGATGTGCATTTGAATTCTCATCCGTGGCTAATAAGCTTTTGAAACACTCAAGTGATATCCCAGTGATGTACCCCAGCTATAGTAGATTCTGATCAGCACTTAATCTCATCCTACTAGTAAGAGTCAGTACCCCCAGGAAAGCCCATGGTCTAGTTGGTCCTATATTCATGTTGGGGCCCTTTGCAAGGGGGTTATCTAATACCCCAGTGCCCGCACCGGCCTGCCACCCTTATCATAGATCTGGTTCAATCTCTTCGATTTCGCCCCCTTACCTTGGAAAGCCAGGTCCTCTGGCTTCACATATAAAAGGTAAAACCAAACATGTTACAGGAAGGGTGCCCAAAAATAGGTAAGCGGGTCCGGGTGTAATCGCAACTATCGACTAACGATTGGATACGTGTTGGATATATAACTATACTTAGTTAGTTGAAGTTTAAAACCAACTTACACCTATTGTACTTTCCTGCACAACGTTTTAGCATGGTCTACAGTGTTTTTTTACCACATGCTGATCCGAATTCGTGGTACCTTTACCATTCTTTGTGCATAAACTAGACATCTACCCTCCGGTACAGTAACACACCAGACAATAGAAAATCCTCATGTCTATCCGAATATATCCCGAGTCTATCCATTTAATCATTGATGTGTTACTCTTAAACTTTGTGGTTCCAATTTGCCACGTCGGATTGCCAACGGGTATCCTCGGAATCAACATCTATGAGAAACAATTTGCAAGGCCAGCTTCATATCCCGTGAGGCTCCGGTAGTGAAGCATGGCTAGCAAATTTTCTACAAGTAGGGTTTCTTTCTGAGCATACAGTCATTTTGTTGTGGGGAATTGTCTGTTTCCAGCTTCAAGAGCCAGAGGCTAAGCTTCAGTTCGGAGCACCAGCAGAGATAGGATTTGTCAAATGCTGCAAAAAAAAACTCTTGGGTATAGACCCACTACACCCATCCAAGAAATGAGTAATGTCTAGAGTCTATATAATGTTTCCTCCTAAGGCAGTACTGATGACATGCATATGTGCATTAAGTATGTATCTGTATAGATAAATAGCTATATGCATACATATGCACCCATAACTATATACATACATATGCACCCTTAAACTCACTAAAACCCCCTACAGTAAACCCATTGAAACAAATCAACATCATATCAACATCCCATAATATAGATCCTATATATATACAGTTACAGTAACTTCCAATGAATTTCTTGACCTTCACCCCTTGTTCTCGCTTAGCAACCGCGTGTAAGCCATTGTATACCCAGCTGTAAGGGATTATAAATAAAGCAGTCCCTAACCAGTTATGTACCACAATGGCCAGTAAGTCAATCAGCTACATTCCTCAACCTTCGTATCCATACGCTCCCTCACAATCATAATGGTTGTATCACCCATATCAACCCCTTAAACCACTAAATTAGCCAAGTCCCTCAACCCCTTATGAAACCCAATCAAAATTCTGTTGGCTGAAGAAAAAACCAACCCACTCACATCCCTCTCGTTCTGAGCTCCCCACTGGCGCAAGTCTTTTTGCGCCGCCGCATGTCCTGCCGCACAAAGTTGGCACCGTAGGGCGTTGCCATCGTCGGCACCTGTTGACGCATGGCTTCTGTGGGCTTGAACCAAGAAAACAATAGGATTTATATACTCTCTGGTAAACTAACATAGATATGGAATTTAATGGTTGTTATTGAATGGGATATAATGATGGGATATAATGGGATATATATATAACCATAAAAACTAACATAGCTGGAAGAGCACTATGTTTATTTTTTATAGGTAAATCAACAAGCTAAATGGACATGTTCAATGGCTATTGTAAAGTTACTGGAGGGTAGTGGGGCATTATGATATAAGTAAAAACTGTTCACTAGTGGACGTACTTACATACGCTGGTTGGCGCTGGATAGCTTAAGAAGTTAAGCTAACATTCGCATTCTTAGCAAAGGATGGAAGTATACTTATCATGGTACTCTCCAGCAATCAACCATAGCAACTAGAAATATCCTGGTTCTGGTAAACTTATTTTTGTTTTTTAATTTTGTGTTTTAGTTCCATTCGGTTTTCATGTTTTTGTTTTTTTCTGTTGTTTTAATGTTCATTTTTTGGCTATCATTTTGGAACGTGATTGTTTTGAATTTGGTATTTTGCAAAATGAACTTTCCACATTTGACATCATTTGACCAGATTGTCAGAACTGAAATAGAATACGAAAACAGATGGGACAACTATGAACTTAGAATTTTGCCCAGATTTGTGAAATTGGGAACAGTGATTCTTCTCCAGGAGTGCAATGCAAAAATTGAACTTTCATATCAGACCAGATTTCCAGAATGGGGAAAAAAATCATTTCGGACAAGATTTGCGGAATAAACACAATAAAAAAAACGAAACCAATGAATCAAATGAACTTTTCCATTTTTTCCATGTTTTTTCGTTCTGAAAGTTCATTCCGTGCTCAGGCCGGAACGGAAGGTTCTTTTTTTTCACGCATGTCGCAGCGTTTCGGGAAATTTGGTCAAACATGATCAATTTTTGTTCGTTCTCAAATTTCTGTTTTCTGATCATGTCAAAAATGAACATACATTATGTTCAAGTTTGATTCCTGCACTCAGTCCCACCTTCACAGCCTTAAAACCTTCAAAGGCCGAATATGTTCAAGATCTTTTCAATTGGGGATCACAAAAACCCACCAAAACCAAAAGCATGCAAAAATGAAAACGAATTGAACATGAAGGTCGGGAAAAAAAACACAGATTCACAACAAACTTTCCGAACGGAAAAACATGAACAAATTGTTTTAACATGTTTTAACATGAATCAAAACGAGGCTGGCTAGGAACTTGTAACATGAGTTTCTTTTTCCAGCGAACCAAATCTCCATGTTTGATGGATATTTCCCAGCTATAGGTGTCACCTCTGCAGTGGTGGACGAGTTCTTCGGAGCGGCTCCGCGACGTTTGGGGGCCATGGCGATTCAGCGTCGATTCAGCGATATGACTATGGCCTGCCAAGCGCGATTGCTTGTGGCAAAGGTCATGTTGGAATTTCAATTAAAGAATAACTTGTGTAGTTTGTTAACTCAAGTGGTTCCGTGAGATTCTCTTGGAACGAGTTTAATTTGGCTGGAAAACAAGGAGAAAACGACTGGAAATGATATGTTACCATTCAGAACTATTTTTAGAAACAAATATCCCAGTGAACCCAGCCCTGGTAATCATTGCTATTGACTCATGTCAGAGTTAGCTCGACTCATGTCCCTCTCCATCATGGCTGACCGTTTTAATCTTGAGCCCATGGTGATGCTCGGAGGATGGGCAGGTCAACGATAGTATAAACAATTGATGGGCACATGTTCCCAAAAACGAAGATTATTATCTGGCCATCCCAAAAATAGTGGTCATTTCAACCAATCATTTCAAGTATGGTTGAACAACATTGAATACATACTTTGAAAACCCCGACCAGTTTTTGCGTGATAGCATGTGACATGCACATTTGCACGGGTTGAACCACTATGCATTGGAAGATGAGATGCCTATTCTTAGTTTCCTCATGTCCAATTAATTGCCTTCTGGTGTCCCCAACATAGACGACCGTGAAAATGACCAATTTATGGTGGAACCTGTTCTTCCAACCTGTTAATTTAGCACAGGATAATCTCAATTCTTGGTGGTCAAATCAACGAATTTGTATGCAAGATGGTGCCCTAAACATGTACACATTACAATGTTAGATTTCACATTCCCGCTCCAGCTCAAAGGTACGTGTCTCCCTCAAAAAAATTGCTTTTCCCTAGATCTAGTATATTACATGGTTGGGATTGCATAGGTGTATATATATATA
>Ga0126342_10014258_pt1 | contig 14043 bp, 14 predicted proteins | sample Cyp1metagenome_FD_92528 | JGI IMG/M metagenome (GOLD analysis project Ga0126342, IMG submission 92528) | Coral microbial communities from Lord Howe Island, Old Settlement Bay, Australia - Cyphastrea 1 metagenome | ecosystem: Host-associated > Invertebrates > Cnidaria > Coral ...
AAACTCGCATCTGACGATGAGATATTCCGAAACAATGGGAAAGTTGCAGATGCATTTGTCTGTGCGTATAATGCGCCTCTTCTCTTTCTCCTGCATCGATGCCAATTGGGCAGAAAGAATGTCTTCTGAATGCAAAGCTTTTAAACAAAAACCATTATTGACACAATCCAAAGCTCTGATTCAAAATAAACTCAGGTGCCACCCCCCAACAGCTTGAAAGCTTCTGCGTTTTTGCCATAAAAAGTGCTTATGCCATTAAAAAAAAAAACATCGGAACCCTTTGGAATTTCACAAAGCATCTGCACCAGAACCCTCCGGAACCTCACAAGGTATCTGCACCGGAACCCTCCGGAACCTCACAAGGTATCTGCACCGGAACCTTCCGGAACCTCACAAAGTATCTGCACCGGAACCTTCCGGAACCTCACAAGGTATCTGCACCGGAACCTCCGGAACCGCACAGAACCCTCCGGAGCCTCAGCAGGTATCTTCACCGGAACCCTCCGGAACCTCACGAGGTATCTGCACCAGATCCCTCCGGAACGTTGTCCAAAACCTGGTTGAAGCTGCACCGGATCGCACCGGAGCTAATCTGGGCCAAAGACCCCATAGCAAAGTTTTGCTGTTGGGGGAAAAAAAAAACGCAGTTGCTCCTTATCTTTCTTCTTCGCTCGAGAGGAACGCGAGCTACCGCTTCTTTTCCTCTGCGGGATCAGATTGACAGGTTTGACAGAGGGTTTGTTGTACATCAAATTGAAGTGTATAGTAAGCGGGCGGTGCAGCATGCGCAAGGCCTCTTCTCTTTCTCCTGCACAACTGAAATGCTGGTGCAAAGCGGGCGCACCACCGAAGCCAGACATCAGCGCAAATGGAACCAAAACGCAACCACTTTTGCTTTATCCAATCTTGTATATAGAATCCCGTTATGTTCTCTCTTGAATCTGCTACCAGTGTGGTCGTTCTTGCTTTGGTTTTCAAGCAGCGCCCAGGAGTGTCCTTGTCTTTGCGCTTGGCCTGTCATTTGGCGCAAGGAATTGTGTTTTGCATGAGGAACATTCACTTAGCCGGCAAGATGTTCCCATGATTCCTTGACCATGCGATGCGATACAACGCAATGCAAGGCAATCTAATGTGTATGTTGGTATGTATGTATATGAATGTGTGATATTATAAATGTAAATGGATATTGATTTAGATATACAGTAGATATCTTTGAAAGGGGTTCCGTCCGTCTTTTGACTGCATACTGGTCAAGACATTGCTGATCAACCATCTCAGACTCCCTAGGCTCCCTAGAGAAGATAGTCAAACATGTCTGCCCTATTGCCATAGTGTTTCCGATGTTTCCTCTTCGTGGCAAACCACCCATTTTTTGGGTATCCACCATCCCCATCCCAATGAATTCGGAGTAGCCAAAGGCTTCTTCCCCATGTGCCGCTTGAATTTGGAGTTGATCCCACAATGACCCATGGCCAATCCGTTGTCACGATTTCAGCAGTTTCAGCGACCAGTCCATTTTCGGCTGAGATGCATCCTTCTCCCGACCTTTTGATCTGGATCTGGATCTTTTCCTGTCGCAAGATGGGCAAATTTGGGATGCAATCATGCAAGTCTAGCGTCTAGCTGTGGAAGATGTCTTTCTCCATCATCAGATTAAACGGGATGCACCCCAAATCCACTAGTCACTACTTCATCATGATGTTCACCTTTGAAATAGCATGCCCTCGAGACACACCCCGATGCGAAAGCGGCCCCGGTGACCGTGGCGGCATGTTCCAAGATCACCCTGAGGGACCCTAGCCATGTATTTACCACTTGCAATTTGTCATGACATCCAAGTATAGTATAATACAGGCCAGTGATAAGACACTTCAACTTTCAGTGCCAGAGCACTTCCACCCACAAGCAGTCGATACCCTGGTGATGGCCCTGTTTAGGTTTTCAGAGCCGAGTGTAAGAAGGGGAGACACCCTGAAACATTGATTCGCAAATTTTGGGATATTTAGGGATAGATTTTCAGAAGGCAAAGTGGACGGAATCTACTGAAATATCCGTTGCTGCGAATTGTCTAGTGTCGTTGGACCAGAAAAAGGAATGATGCAAACAATTCCGCGCCTGGATCTGTCCTTTTGGTCTCTCGAGCGGGATCTCTCTTTGTCCTGTAGGTTGTTGCTCACAAACCCTTTGGGGGCGGCATAGCAAGGAGGTGTCAGGGCTCAAATCACTCTTGGAACCAACCAAACCAGTGTCCTTTTCCTTCTCTTTTCGTTTCTCTTTACCTCTATCCTTGTCATCTTCCTTCTCGACCTTTTTTTCCTTCTCTCTCTCTTTCTCTTTTTCTTTCTCTTTCTCTTTCTCCTTCTCCTTCTTCTCTTTCAGCCTCTCCTTGTCGTTCTCCGACTCCTTGTTTTTCTTCTCCTTTTTGTCCTTCTCTTTCTCCTTTTCCTTCTCTTTCTCCTTCTCCTTCTCCTTTTCCTTCTCTTTCGCCTTCTCCTTCTCTTTTGCCTTTCCCTTCTCCTTCTCACTATCCTTTTCCTCCTTCTCCTTGGCATGTTCCTTGTCCTTTGTCTTTTCCTTCTCTTTCTGATCCTTCTCCTTTTCCTTCCCAGCCTCCTTTTCTGTCACATCATCTTTCTCCTGTTTGTGCTCGTTGTTTTCAGAATTCACATCTTGAACCTCCGCTTTCTCCGCTGCAAGCGTCTCTTTTTCAACTTCCATCTCTGTGGCTTTGTCCTGCACGGCAAGCCGCGGAATGTGGAGAAACATGGTTGCAACATGTTGCAACCCCTTTCTCCTGCTATTAAATGCCCTCTATTTATTTTTCCGGTTGTATTTGACATATGCAGGGTGGGATTAAGCGAGCGATTAAGGGTGCACTTCTTTGTTTCTTTGTCCTTGTCAAAGTTTGGACCAATGGTAACCTCTCACCACTGACTTCAAAGGTCCATCAGCCCTTCGTCATACTCGGTGATTTCTTGTGTCAAGAGTTGGACCCAACAAAAAATGTGCAAAACGTGAACACACTCACATTTCGACATCACCCCAGCACCCCCCCTTCTAACCTTTTTTGGAAGGAGTGTCCTTCAAGACCCAGAGAATTGGAGCAACCTGTCTATCCACCAAATACCCAAGGCTAAGCTAATCACTCCCCTGCCCTACTTGCAGTCCTTGGTGTTGTCTGCTTCATTTTTCAATTCACTGGTCTGAGTCATTGGCTCCTGGTACCACCCATGACATGGTTATACCTTTTTGCCGCAGTGAAACTTCAAATATTCCTAGACGTGTTGTTTGTTCATGAGCAAACTGACCTCAGAAGGATACGTTCCACCTAAATATGTTTCAAGATCAGAAAAAATCAGAGAGGTTCAGTGTGGTGTTGGATCAAAATTCCAGACCACCCAAAGGACTCTTTAAATTCAGCATTGAGTCATCAAGAATAGTTGGAGCACCAAAGTTTTACCAAAACCCACATCCAAAAAAACAATCGAAATGAAGTTTTAGCCTCCTGGTCCTTGTCGTTTTTTCCGTCTTGTTGTGCGGCCTCCCAGCATTCCGAGATGTTCCATTACTAGAAGGTTAGCGCTTCGCTGCCGGGGCGGCAACATAAAAAGGTTTTGCACTATGGTAAACCCATCACAAGTTCGATCAAATACAAGTTTACCCTTTGGGGAATGGCGTAGCAAAATCAAATGGGCAAATGGTTCAGCTTTCCACAGTAGACACACCATTTAGACACCTGAAGAATTGCCTTCAATAATATTATCAGCGAGCGTTTGGAACATAGGATATGTCCCCCATCGCCTGGTCTCCTACAGCCAAAAAAGGCAGTAGCATGCCGTACCGCAGTAAGAATGCAGGAAACTGCAACGTAGACACTGGAGAGAAGGTTGCGCGAGTAAGCCGAACTTACTTTGAGATAGGTGTCACCATCTCGCTGATATGCTGATATTTCATGCTATTGATACGGGTGTGCCTGAAAATAGGTATACCCACAAAAGAGTATTTTTATTACTATTATTACATTTATACGTATATATATATATATACCAGTAGTGCCGCTCAAGGCGGTGGCGGAAGTTTCAAAAATAGGAAACCTATAGGAGAGGTTGGTTGTTGCGAATCACGGATGGCAGGGCGAATCCACTGATGGACCGACAGGTGGTTGGAGTTGTGTTTTTTGGAATGTTTGCAATGGTTGCAGTGGTCACCTCACCACAACTGCTGGACGTAGTGTGGTGTAGTGCAGTTGTAGTTGCAGTTATAGCTGTAGTTGTAGTGTAGTGTAGTGGGGCCGTAGCTGTAATGTAGTGTAATTAGAGTATTTGCAAATGCAGTTTCAGTTGTAGCCGTGGTGTGGTGTAATTAGTGTAATGTAGTGCAGTGTAATGTCGTGTAGTATTGTGTAGTGTAGTGTGGTATAGTGTAGTGTAGTCTAGTGTAAGGTAATGTAGGTGTAGTTGTAGTTTAGTGCAGTGTAATTAGTGTAGTGTAGTGTAGTGTAGTGTAGTGTAGTGTAGTGTGGTGTAGTGTAGTGTAGTGAAGTGTAGTGTACTGTACTGTACTGTAGTGTAGTGTACTGTAGTGTAGTGTAGTCTAGTGCAGTGCAGTGCAGTGCAGTGTAGTGTAGTGTTGTGTAGTGTAGTGTAGTGTTGTGCAGCGTAGCGTAGTGTAGCGTAGCGTAGTGTAGTGTAGTGTAGTGTGCTGTAGCTGTAGCTGCAGCTGCAGCTGCAGCTGCAGCTGCAGCTGTAGCTGTAGGTAGCTGTAGCTGTAGCTGTAGCTGTAGCTGTAGCTGTAGCTCTAGCTCTAGCTGTAGCTGTAGCTGTAGCTGTAGCTGTAGCTGTAGCGTAGTGCAGTGTAATTAGTGTAGCGTAGTGTAATGTAGTGTAATGTAGTGTAATGTAGTGTAAGGTAGTGTAGTGTAGTATGTGTAGGGTACAGTAGAGTAGTGTAGCGTAACGTAGTGTAGTGTAGTATGTGTAGTGTAGTGTTATGTAGTGGTAGTTGTAGTTGCAGTTGCAGCTGCAGTTGTAGCCGTAGCCGTAGCGTAATGCAATTCGCACCATAACAGCATGCACTTTTTCGACATCTTAACTTCCAAAAGTGCTCTGAACCCGTCAGTTTTTTACACTTTTGACTTCGAAATGTGCTTCGCGCCACAACCGCATGCACTTTTTCGACATCACTCATCAAAGGAGCTTATATAGCTCCTTAGGCCTGTGCGCTGGCCTATGATTCACCTGATGGTCTACCCACTGAACCAAGCACCACCTCAATGTTAGTGACTGTTAGTGCCCACTCAATGGTAGCGTAGATGATCAATCCAGTCAGCAATCCCAAAATGAATGACCAGGGTTCAATGAAGCGGCTTGAAGAGGAGCTGCCGGCAAGCAGCGGCTGAAAGTGCGCAGAATCAGCCCACTCAAATAGCTTAAGTGCCAAAGCTACAGATGACCCTGCTGACAATCCAGTCGTCAGAGGGCGAAGGCTCATTCGGGCCAAAGATTCTGGCACCATTCACATGAAAACATGCACCTCATATTTATATGTACATACACAATCACACAATACTGTAGCTTCTACAACTGCAACTTTGCTTCCTTGGCTCTGACCTTGTGGCACATCCCAAGAGCCTCGCCTTCGCCGCACGGCGTTCCTTGTCCTTGGCCTTCTGCGCGTTTTCTGCGGCCTTGGCGCAGACCCGGAGATTCCCATGCAGCTCATCTGGCTATGCTTGGTGACCGTCCAATTTGTAGGGCTTAACTTTGAGCCATCACCATTTCTGGTCATATCAGTGCACTACTGAGTCTACTGATTCCAAAATGACCCAAAACTTGTTGGAATGCTCCCCGCTCAACCAGTTACGGTAGTAAATCAATCCAACCATCAACCATTTCTGTTTGGACCCGCAAAAAAGATCAACAAAGGCTCGTTTGTTGGTATCCTACTGTCCAGTTTCCAAGTTGCCTGAAAATCGATCGTGCAATACTAAAACCTAAACTTACATGGCACCAACGGACCCTCAAAAAGTTTTGGTTCCAAAAAGTGACCCATACAATGTGGCAGCCCCCATTCTGCGTGTGTGGTTTAAAGCCCGCATGAACTAGTGAACTTAGTTAGTTCGAAATATCTACATATATCTATTAAAAACCCAACAATTAGCCTAGTTAAATGCCGCTCCTGCCAGTTCTTGAGCCAGGAAACCAAGCGCTCCTCTCGTGCTTTCAGTGCAGCAGCAATCTCTGCTTGCCGGGAGGCCTCGAAATCATCAGCTGGTTTTGCCCCGGGTACCCACAGTTCCATATGGCCAATGGGGAACATATATGAAAATATGAAAATATGGGAAAATGATGATATAAACCACTAGAATTTTTGGGGGGCGCTATTTTTGTACAAAACCCTACTTGAAGTCAATGAGTGGGGGAAGTTGATGAAAGTTGGATAGTTTCAGCCTCGGCGACTAGGTTGAACCGATTGGTTAAGTTGTCCCTGTCTTGGAAAAGTTCAGCTTGAAACTTGCCATGTTTTTTTCATCTGTGAATCCATCAGTTTGAGGCAAACAATTTGGTGAATCCTTTGAACCAAAAGACGCAGGTCTGCAAGTGCTCTATCTTCAGATCACAGTTCAGTTCATTCTTTAGTTCATGCCATTACTTGCAGGGATCTTCAGCCTCAGTTCAGTGGCCACCAAGTACGTATCCTAAACACTTAGAGAAACAAAAGAGAGGAAGCTCCGTCACCTATATACTGGGCCACAATATCCTGCAACATCCAATGTCAACGCAAGACTTTGGGCCTCGTCTTTTTGCTTCTCCCCTTGGGCCTTGATAGAAGTTGAAGGTCAAATACCGGTCGAAGCAACAGGAAAACAATTGCACTTCTGCTTGGCACGTGGGGAGATCGTCACCAAAATCCAGGTGATGTCAAAAATCCCCAGGATTTCCAACAGTTCAGAATAGCATATCCATTTATCAAGCCAAGGCTTAAACCTGGCGTTCAATCTCAGCAATCCCCATGTCAACTCTGAGCTCCCCTGACATTTCCAGCTCCAATGACCCACTTCCAGCCGGTGCCTAGAGGCATCACACGTAGCACCAGCGCACGTTGGTCCGACATCTAATGGTTAGTGGATGAGGTATCAACTGGGCCATCCCCAAATGGATCTTGATTGATCCCACTTTCCCGGATCGTACCAGGCGAAAGCGTTTCAGCATCTAACCAACACCGCTTCTTGCGGAACTGGGACGACTTGAGACACTTCATCTTTGGAGCAGTCCAGATGGAGAATTTTTTGAGAAATCTTTCACACCTGCCTCACCTGGCCTCACCTGGCCTCACCTGGCCTCACCTGGCCTCACCTGGCCTCACCTGGCCATTCAGCTTTGCATTCCATCAGTTGGATTGGGCCTTCATGATTCTTGGGCGCCGTCCGGCCACCTTCAAACTGCAGCAGCGCAGGTGTTTCACCTGCTAACTGCAACTAAGCTGCGTGTCTCAGGTGGCACAAGCGAAGGTAGGGACCCACTAAGTTGCTTCTTGGAAAACTTACAGTATATAGAACTTACAAGCGTTCCTTCACAGGACGGAATCATCAGCGAACATGCCAAAGATCTCAAACTTTGGCTGAATGTCACCATGGCATTTGTCCAAACATAGGGGATGGGCACCCACTTTATGGCCACTGTCAATCCGTTTCATGGGGAAAATGATCTCAACCATGAGGTTTTGGGGGATATCCCGAGGTTTTGGGGGATGTCCAGGATGTCCCAAACTCATCAACGTGGAGCCTATGACTCGCAGCCGCTGCCCTTTGGAGCAACCATACTTGGCACCTAAAGACAGATCCGCCATCGGTCCCTGTGCCCTTTGGAGCTAACCATGTGACACTTAATTACCACGTTTCCTTACAGCAGACATCAGGGGATACCCAGTCACAACCGGTAGGAAATCTCTCTATGGAGCATCACCAAGGACTGCACGGAGCATTTCGATGACTCCACCAATACCTTTGACCTGTGGCGTGGGACATGAGCGGATTTGGATCCCCTGACAGGCTGGGTCAGCATTGTAAGAGGTATTACCTTTCTTGCTGATCTCCCCATCTTTCGCAATCTTCCCATGATTCGTTGACCAACGACCAACTCAACCATCATCTCATTTTTCTTTGGGAGGCAACACAAGGCCTCCGAAGGAAAAATGCGACAAATGAGTCAGTCGCAACGTCGCAACTAATCAATGCAACCAACAAAAATCTCACAAGGATCCCTCCAAACCCCCAGCAGCAGGTTCGCAAGGGCCCTTGAGCGGCCTCTCCGACCAAAGGTCCAGAGGTCTCCTCGGTCACAAAGCTCTCTGGCTCCGCTGCGGAGGCAAAGCGCGAGTGCTCCACACGGACCTCCTGGCGGAACGGGGACGGTGGTGGGATCCGACATAGGACGCAACATAGGGAACACTGGAAACATCGAAAACAAAGATCGAAAAATGAAGATGTTCTTGATCTCGAAAAAACATCAAGAACTAAAAAAATCATCAACTCTCTACAGGGCTTCGCATGATTTTCCGTTGATTTCATGCCATGCCGCACTGGGCCAAGCTCGACGACCCCGCCTGTGGCGTGGCGTGGATGAACGCCCGGGCCGCCTCCGCGGAAAAGAGGGGCAGCGGCATCTGCTCCGCAGCAGGCTGGCCGGCAGATGGTGACCAGCCAGGGCGCCACTGAACACCCAAGCGGTTTGGTCATGTGTTTAGTTCATTGGATTGATTTAAGGGAAAATCTACAGGAAACCATGGTTTTTACCATCAAATATAGGGCTTTCCTGTAAATTTTCCCATCATCCAATTCTATGTTGAGTATTTCACCATCTAATTAACAGCCAATATGATCCAATAATGATGGTGAAATACATTGAAATACTACAATAGGTCATTAATATTGTTGGAGGCATGTGATTTTTTGAGCCATTCCCCTAATGTCATGTAATGTGGCAAACACAAAAATGAACCATCCCGAAAAATTGCCCTAATATATGCTATAAACTGCTGGTTTATGGCATTGGGTTTCCCAGATTCTTCCAATGATCCATCAATTCTCCATCATCCACTATTGATACCCCCATGACTCACCATTGATTGACCATAAACTAAGCATATCATCTGATATCTAAGAGTATACCGACTATACCTCCGTCGGAAAGGACCTTGGGTGGCTCCACCTTCTTGCCGCTGGCGATCATCTCAAACTCCAACTGCCCAGCCGTTTTGATAGGGGCATCCTATAGTGAGATACAAGGGCTAGTCATACCATGCTTCCTTCAGCGAACCATATGAACCATGGGATCTTCCATGATTTTCACGGATTTTTATGAATTGACCCTTTGGTGATCCCATTTTGGCTGGATGCGGATGGATGGAAATGGAGAAAAGGTGGAAACCACCAACCAACTACAGTGGACCATGAATGTGGTGGATGAAACCAGGCTGTGGCAAGTGAGTCGACTAGCAGATTCAGTTTCCGGGCTGGTTGAGGAGAATACTTAGATTTGTCTCAACGAATGTGACTTACATATACTTACATGCAGTCTGCAAATGAGTACAAGCGAGTCAATTGTTGGCCGCGGGAACTAGTTGCCACCCCCTTGATTTATTGCACCCAAATTCCTTCTGACTGAGAGATACACGTCATACGCATCTACCAACATGAAGTCTTCCTTGACAAGTATCCAACAAGTATGCATGAGGTATACCCATTGACCAAAAAACTATATATATATATATAATATCATAGGATATCATATGTCATATGTGTATAAATTGGAATTATACAAGAAATATATGTAGTGTGTAGAGCCTATCACATAGTCTATCCTTTATACACATATTGAATCAGAATAACCTTCAGGATTGATCCCTGACTGCTGGGCCTCCATCTCCCGCCCCCGCTTCGCGCGAGTCTGCAGCACGGCCACAGAATCTCTGCAGCCTGAGAGGGTCCTGCGAGCCACCAAATACAGGAAACCATGGCTGTGGCTGTTCTATGTTGTTACCATTGTTGTCAAAAAAAACTCTATTGTTGTACCGTTGTACTGTAATTTTTGGGGAGTTCCTCTAAATCTTCCATAAAACCTATATTTTAAAAAAATCTCAGATGTGAAAGGTTTCGGAAAGAGTGGGCTATCGGCTATAGTGGGCTTTTCTCAACGCTTGCGACCAATGAAACTGTTGCCATGACCTCGTAAAGGGGCACCTGGCCGTATTTTTTCCTCTGCTTTTCGCGGTCCCTGTACGATCCGCCAATGGGTCCCTACCATCCCTACCTGGGTTTGCCAGCAATGCACAGCAGGTCGATGCAATAGCGATTTCTGGCGGCATCCGGAAGATTGTGACCCAAGTGGGTGCCACATTTGGAGACCACTTCACCACCATCGCGGATCTCAATGTTCTCTTTGACCAGCTCCTCATCTCTAAAGGATGGCCAGCCATGGCGCCGACTCTCGGTCTCAAAGGCCTCCATACTTCTTCCCTTGGGTGCCTTGAAGAGAGGAATACCACACTGCGCATCGTAGAACGTCACGGTTCCACCATCCTTTTTCCTCGGATTTGCCGAACAGGGGCCCTCAAGAAACAAAAACCATCAGCAAATGCCTTGAAATGGTGGGTGAACCAATGGGAAAATAAATTGGGTTTAATATGGTTTAATTCAATACACCTTCAGCATATCCAAGTCTCACTTCTGACCAAAAGGACACTTTATTCAGAGAGCCAGCAGGTTCCGCAAAATGCTGTGGCACCTTGCAGCAGACCTCAGAAAAGCCCGCACTGACCAATTGTTGCGCACCGAATCTCAGGTTGTTCTGCAGGCAGTTGGAGGGTTCCATGTTCAGGAAACCATAGGCTCTGCTAACGAGCAACGCCAGAAATGCACCGCGTGCCATGGCTATGACTCGCCTTCAAAAGAGAATCCTCTGAGAATTTGTGGTTGAGCCGACTTGGCTGCAAGCTGAAGCGATTTACAGCCGCTCCTTTGGATGATTTTGTTGATTCTATGCAAACTACAGTAAGATAAGATTCTCTCCTGGTTGTTTGCTTCTTTACCTGTTCTTCAAAGTTTTCTTCTGCCTTTTATGCAAATCACTCCAGCACCACAATTTTGTGCTCCCATCCAGCCCCCGGCCGTGGTTGGCCATCGGGTCCCGCCCGAAATGACGCGCTTCTGGTCAAGCGGGTTCATCAGTTTCATGATCTCTTCCGACTGGCAGCGATGCTGGCCGTTCATCAACTCTATAAATTTCAAGGAGAAAGCATTTGACGCTTCATTGCAGGGAGAGCTACTGTTTTTTGTAAGGCCTCCATGGATGGATGTGTGTGCAAGAAGTCGCGTGGCATCGTTTCATCTTAGATTCGATGAGATTGGATTCAATTGAATCAGATATCAAGTGATTCGGTGATTCCTTTCAATTGATTAATATGCAAAATGCATGGCTTGTACGTAATAGTAATAGATGGGAGATATTAATCTTGTCATCAGCAATTGGGAGCCATAGATCAATGAGATATCAATTCAGGATATATCAGCCATTGGCAATGCTACATAATGGTATATTGACCAATGGAACACGGTCCCAGATTTGGATTTCCATCGAATCCTTTCAGTTGGTGCCAGGCTCGACATAACCAGCCGAAAAAAGCCAACCACATCTGATAGATTGATCACCAACAATCCTACGAACATCCCCATGTTCTTTGCGAATGTTACATAGACTTCTTGGTAGATCTCCATTCGATAGCTATATTTGCCCCTCATGTCTTCTTGATTGAATCGCTGGTTTAATCTGGTTGTTTGCCTTTTTTTGGATGGGTAGATCCTAAGGTCTTTCAACCAATGGGGGATTTCACCTTTGATTTTTGTATCCCAAGCACCTCTGGCGTCATCCACTTTCGATTGGCCGTGATAAAGGCCTGCACGGAAGTTGGTCATGATTCAGGGAAAGCAATGGTTTTGGGATGCCCAAATTCTTGGAAACACCTAATCTATGAATCTATATATATATTATATATATATTATATTATATATATATATATTATATATATATATATGTGAATTGGATGATGCAAATGTTTGGGATGGTAGTTTAAGCATCAACTAGTGGTGATCTCTTTGCAAAAAATTGCTTCCCCGGGTGATGGTATTCTCTTCTGTGCATGGTTTGCCCCTGAAACTGAACGGTTAAAGAAGGAACAAGAATCTGTGCGACTACAGTAGTGGTACTGTATCCGATGTGTGCGCCAAGCCCATTTAGTTCCTGCACTTGAGACGTTACTTCAAGTGCCGGATCACGTATGCTTCTTATCATATCTATAGCAGTGCGTTATCACTTGAGACAATCCCAGGCCAAGTTCGGGCAGTCCTGGCATACTTCTGAAATTCATGTCTCTGCAGATCCACAAATGTTGGACACTCCACAAGCAGATAAGGTTCCCTTCTGTCAAGCCCTGGGGGTCCCAAGTTTTGGACAACCCAAATCACCATCCGCAGCTGCCCTGAGCCACCATGACACCTCAACCTCCTCTTTGGTCGCCGGTCTCGAAAGCTTGGTACTGGATGCCTCGGACAGATTTTCCCGACATGGCTTCAAAAGAGTGAAATCGTGAAAGGTGCTAAAAGCCATGCAGTTCCATAGTGTTGCTTCAGAATCAACAGTGACATTTTGCAAAGGGTTGACTCTAGGGGTTTTCAAGCTGGGGGAAGCTACCAAGTGAACCCAGGCTGCCTCAACCGGCTTTTGCAGAGGTTCCATCTCCAACGTGCAGAGACGATCCGTTCAGCATCGCACCCCTTGTGCGGTTCAAACGTTGCATCACCACGAGTTTCATGGTGTGCCCTGCATTGGGTGCTCCGGGCCAATCGCCCAGGTAGTCTTAAAAAGTTTTAGTACGCTGAGCCAGATTCCACCTTTGCATCTTCCCTCAGCAAGTTGGCAAGCAATCCACTCACTCCAAATCGAAAAGTCTCTGGCCCCAAGAAATCGGCACTGTCAGGGAGGACCTCTTCAACCAAACGAATGTATCCCAGAGCATCTTCAAAAGTGCGAACGCCACCGGAAATCTTCAAACCACAGACTTTTGTCGAGCCAGCTTCACCGGCAGCTTTGATGACTTGCAGCATCACTCTGGCTGCCTCCAGGCTGGCACCTGCAGGTGTCTTACCAGTGGAAGTCTTCAGAAAGTCAGCTCCATGCTGAAGGGCATCCTCGGCAGACTTCTGGATGAGATCCGAGCTCTTCAACTCACCTGCTGCGCTGGTGCTGGTAGGAACTCATTAGGGATCACCAGGGATCAAAAGCATCATCATAATCATCATCATCATCATCATCGAAATAAACATATTTTGAAGATTGTTCGAAATCATTGACTCCTGGGGAAAAAAAGATGGATAAAGATGGCATAGTCCCAAACATTTCCAATGTTGTGTTGAGTCATGCCCATTTTGTTGGGATGGCAAATTCGGTAAAGTATTGGACACCCACCAAGAAGTCACCCATGGATGATTTTTTTTGGATGGAAATCCTTCAAAGGAATGATTTTGTTCAGAAACACACAACTAAAATCTGTCACATTCAAAATGTGAACGAATGAAAACATTCCTCAAACCACCAGCACAAGTCGCCCGTTTCCAGGATCACCTTCAAACATCCCCGGCCATGCTGCTGGATCACCTCCTTGACACCATGAACCAACTGGCAAGACCTGCTCGACTTGGCACTTTGCAGGTAGTCCTTGTAGCAGATCACCAGGTCGATCTCATCTGCCCCAGCATCCAGGGCTCCTTTGGTGTCCTTAAGAAAAAACACCCGGAAGTACCATGGATACCATGTGTCGTTTGTCCCATGTCATGGTGGATCTGATTTTGAGTTTCAACACAATTCAAAAAAGAATTCAAACTGATTTTGAGTTGCAACACAATTCGAAAAAGAATTCAAACTGATTTTGAGTTGCAACACAATTCGAAAAAGAATTCAAACTGATTTTGAGTTGCAACACAATTCGAAA
>Ga0126342_10014259_pt1 | contig 14043 bp, 11 predicted proteins | sample Cyp1metagenome_FD_92528 | JGI IMG/M metagenome (GOLD analysis project Ga0126342, IMG submission 92528) | Coral microbial communities from Lord Howe Island, Old Settlement Bay, Australia - Cyphastrea 1 metagenome | ecosystem: Host-associated > Invertebrates > Cnidaria > Coral ...
CAATCACCTTTCGATCCATCAGTGGCTTCGCTCTGCCATCCCTGATTCACAACAACCAACCTCTCCTATAGGTTTCCTATTTTTGAAACTTCCGCCACCGCCTTGTGCGGTACTACTGGTATTATATGATATGATATTATATATATATATTACATTATATTACATTATATTACATTATATTACATTCTATTACATTATATTACATTATATTACATTCTATTACATTCTATTACATTATATTACATTGTATTACAATATATTATATGATATTATATCATGTTATAATATAACATAATGTAATATTACAATATATTAAATTACATTATTTTATATCAAATTAGATCATACTATAGTATATTAAATGATATATCATATTATATGTATTATACTTTAGTATATAATATTAGATTGTATTACATATTATGTTGCATATTAGGTTATATATATATACAATGCCTTATATATTATGTGTTATATATCATATAGTATGTATTACATATTATATTTATATATTATATGTTATATAATATGTATGTTATATGTTATATGTCATATTATATATTATGTATTATATATTATATGTGTTATATTATATATTATATATTATATTATATATTATATATTATTACATATCATGTATCATATATTATATATCATATATCATATATTATATATGTATATAATATAATGTATATATATAGTGTATATGGTATTTTATCACAAAATATCATATTTCATGACATTATATTAACATCACATTTCATATTATATATGATTAGAGATTACTGTACATATAATATAATGCTATCCGTTTCCCCTTTGAACATCAGGAATGAGTATGTTGCTTTCCAGAGAAGTACAAAGACACAAAACAAGGAAAGTAACCATCTGGCTAACAAAAGGTATATGGTGTTCAGTGCTGTTTCCTAGAAGCTCGAGATCGCAGATTCAACCCACTCAGGTGATTCCGAACTGAATCTCCTCACCTTCCATCTTCTCCAATAAAGGGCTCCATAGGTCATGGCTTTCAACTTCCAGCCTGAAAGAAGAGGCCACATTGATACGTCTAGCTAGAATCTGGCGAGGCTTCATCTGCTTCTTCCATGTTCATAGAGGTCCCATGTTGCTTTGCTCTAGCAGCATTCTAGCAGCTACATTTTGGATCCATACAAATTCCCAACCCCGCAAAAACTTGAAACAACTGGTCGCTTGGCAACATTTCGTGACTAAGACGCAGGCTCCTCGCAATACTTTGCTAGTAAGGAATTGGCCACGGGGTCTACCTCAGCTCATCTCAGCTCAAGCAGAGTCAAGGCATCAGAGTGCACAAGGATCACAAGGCGGGCTCGATCGATCAGGATGCCAAGGTGGTGGCTAGCGTGTAGACCACAAAAGCATTCCGCTCACGTGCTTGTCGCGCGATGTCCTTGCGAACTACTGATCAAATGTCACGCACACTGGCCCACTGCTGAGCTCATGCTGAAAGTATGTTGAGCGCTGAGTGGATCTGGTTGATAAATTTTCGCAGTCACATAGCTAGCTTCGGCTACCTCCATCATGCTCGACGTTGCGAAGCGAAAAGTGGTAAGATCTGCTTGACCTTTGAATGGTAGGACAACGTGTGGCATGTGTCAAACACATTCGCTGAAGTTGAACAGCCAGGCAATGTCACAAGACCTCTCCGAGCACCCGGCAGCTTCTCTCAAAGCAGTGACCAAACCTCAGTCTAGTGGCTAAAGTCTAGCAACTGAGAAGATCTCGTTTGGTCTTGGGAAATGGAAAACTTAAAAACCGAATGGGAGCATAATCTTCTTGCACTTTCCGGACTGCTCATCTGAGAGATAAAATTAAGCTGCCGCAGCAAAATATCTACGCTGGCCATCAATAATAATGTGATGAAGGCTGATGGAGCAAAAGCAATGTGCGTAAGCTAGAGACTGCCCCAGTGCGCTCCTAACAGTTCGTTCAGCTGATTCACCAGTGCAGTCTGACCTTGCACTGGTAGAGATGTGCTTTAATTTCTTGCGAAGCATTGAAATTGCAGGTTTTGCGATGTAGCTTGGAGCCGAACACCACAAACACGGGCTTTGCCTCAAGCTGGCCAGCTGCAAAAAAGAATCAAAAAAGGCAACCACTCGGCCACAGTTCTGAACCCCAGTAGTTTTTTGGCCAAGGTGCCGCACATGCCTTACAGCACCCATCATGCCTCTCTTCCCTCGCCTCCGTGGTTGCTGGCATGATCTTGGTTCAATTGCAACTGTAGTCCTTCTATGTTCTTCTTTGATTTCAGATATGCCTTACAGGAACCTGGTATGTCTGTATGCCCAAGACGAAGCACCGTACAGGAGCTCTGAATACATGTCAAAAAAAAAAAAAAAGGCCCTACCTTCACCTCAGTTTGATCCGTTCGTGAGGCAGAACTGGAGGAGCCAAAGCGCACGCGGCCCTTGGAACCTTTGTTTCAGCTGTCTATTGCAAAGCTAAAATTTCCCTGCTTAAAATGTCAAAACAAAAATATCATTCATATGCATTCAGTACAATCCTACGATTGCAGCAGGATACAGAACGGCCGGATCTGTACATCAACTTCTTTGGGACAGGACCATCAATCATATCATGCCAGACTTGCGTCTCTTCCTGCTTCTTGCATCATGGCATACGCGACCCCAGCTGCATTCAAGACTACACTAGCAGTTTGAACACAATCTTGCGTCCTTGGAGCACTCCTGCAACTCACCCGTCACCTGTTCGCAGCTCCAGGGCTTGACTGAATCCATTGAACATTGAACATCATTGAACACTGGAATCTGCAAAATCCTTCCTGAGACATGTGCAAGCCTTCTGCCATGTGGACGTCATATTGGTTTTTGACGCGAAACATTGCTCTCAAGGCCTGTGGAAGCGCATATGCCCCGATCAAAGCAGATGTCAACTCCACCTGCAACCGCGACCACACAACACCTCCAAACCAACCAGTTCACCTGACGTTCCCATATTCTTGAGACGCAAAAAGATCCACAACAATTCCCCTACTCAGACATGTATAGCTTCGTCACTGAGCAGATCTGAGCAGCCAGCTGCATTTTTGTGCGCCCACTCACAACATTTCTGCCAGTATCCGGGCACTGGATCACCTTATTACAGTGGCAGCTGAGAAACCCTGACCATGCAAATCCCTTGGCCCCAGACCAGCAGTCTGTGCAAGGACGTGCAAGCGCTCCTTGGGAACACCAACTTTTGGCTAAGTGATGCTCAAGTGGGTTCCAGCTGTGCAGAGTTGTTTTTATGGTTTAAAGTTTAAAGGAATTATCCTTAAAATTGCCTACGCAGCGCCTACGCGGCGGCTACGCAAACTGCGCAGTTCAGTAGCCTATGCGCGACGTAGTTTATGCGAAGGTACCTACGCAAGGCCACGTGAGACTCCGCTGACTGGACAATCGCCTATGCGGCTGATGGTGCTGTCAAAAAAAAACGCTGCTCAGCTGAAGATTTTGGATGTTAATTTTGCGGAACCTGTTACCAGTAAGATGCTCTTTACATCACAAGTGCAAGTACATTCCCTAAGCCAAAGGAGTACACACCCCCGAAGCCAGTCCTCCATACGAAGGAAAGCCAAAACCTCTGTACATAGAAAACGAAGCAGTTCTTCCTTCTCAAAAGCCTAGCTGTGGCTGGCGTGAAAAGTTCATTGCAAACCACTGTGAGAAATCCAGGACCAATGTCAACTGTTCTTTTCTTCCTTTGGATGAGCACGTCCTTCTACTCTTGATTTGCCATGCCTGCATATCCAAAAGTATCAAACGAGCCTGATCTTGAGCAGGATGAAGGCACTTCCGCCGCGATCGCAACTCCTTGCAAGATTTACTTCTCAACTAGTCAAGCCATCCAATAATATTGCAACCAAATAGAAAGAGGTTAAAAACACATCACTTCACTGCATGGACTGCTGTCTAGTCGGAGCTTGGTGGAAGCTCCCTTTATTCTCCCCAGCGAAGGTGCGCAAAGCTTTTCATTGCCAGCCAGGGCTCCGAGTAGTAGTACTTCGGCGTTGCAATGAAATCTTCTGCTGTCCTGGAAAGCTTAAAAGGATTTAAAAGGTCTCAAAAGCTTAAAAGCTTAAAAAGACAAGCATAGGCAAGCCAGTGAATGAAAGCGTTTCTGAGCCGTGCATAGCTCCCGTCAAGTCCTTCCAAGTGCGACTCTGGCCTCTTGGATGGACACCTTCGGAGTAGATCTTAGGATGGCAGATGGCAACACAGTGGATGCGTGTGGCCTTTGCCATTGCGGTTGGAGTCCGTTCGCGGCTTGTCGGCTCAAGCCTTGCATTGGTTTACAAGCCAGTTCAAGACGTTGCGGATCTTTTCGGCATCCACCTAACACCATGACGTCAATGATACACCGAGAGCAAGATGCAAAAAATATAGTCAGCTGACATTGAATCTTTCAACGCTCTCAACACTCCAGCCTCGTCCAGGTTGGAAGGAAACTGCTTTTGGATTTGACGATAGGTCTGGGCAATCCATAGGAGGGTCTGCAAATGGCGCTGCACTTGAGCCTCAGTAGGTCAGCGGCTCTGTTCATCCATTTCTTCCCAAGTGAGATCAACTGCTGCATTGTCCTCAGTTCCAAGCAAGGCAATCATTCCCTGTTGCCCAACTCAAAGGTGTGGCCTGACAAAGATCCATGCTGTGCCATGCTGGGTTGTTTTTGCACCAAGGAGGTCGCCACAACCCCAGCAACCTCCAGTCATCAGCCACCTGCATCTCTAGCTTTAACTTTTGCAACTCTTCAGCTGCCAATAGCTTGAGGGTTGTGGTTGACCTCACACACGCGCTCTAAATGATGTCTCGATGAACCATCACAGTTGGCAACAGAAGTGTGTAGAAGTGGCTGAGTTGCCGACAATGTAACCGGCGGTGCCATTGTAGCAGTCTTTACTGCAAACAATGCAATCGAACCTTACTCTCAGGGTCACCAAAAAAAACCTGCGACAGCTTTGTGCTGCAGCAAGAATCAGTTGGAACAACATAGCAGCCATCAAAGCACAAATCAAGGCTGTCGAAGCAGGACAATCAGGCCCCAACACTTCGCATGTCTTGAGACCCGCTGGTGATACCTGTCCAACAACCCAAAAGTAGCAGGTGAGATCGGCTCAGGAACGAAGAATTGAAGCTACTCCAAAAGCAACTTCCCTGTCTAACTGGTGCAGCAACTTCTGCACTCCTGTAGGTTTCACATCTGAGCACCAACAAATTTGGATTTGGCATCGGATAGGTCGGATAGGCCCAGGCAAAAACCAACCGTGAACCTGTATCCCCCCGGCCTGCAAACCCAAGCAGCGATGCTTCCGGCCAGCCTGGGCAACTCAGAACACCATCCGTGGCAGTCAAGAGCTCCAAGTATTGCTTGTTTCTCACAAGATTGGATGGACCAATGGAGTCTGAAAAGCTAGATTTAAACCAATGGCTGCGAATCTACAAATTTGACCTAGTTCACACGTGCATACACATGCCAACGCAAACAGGATGCACATCGTTCGAAACCTTCTACTAGCCAATGTCGCAAAAGCCATGGGTCCATGCATCTGTGATTTCATTCAGGCGCTGGCAGTTTTCGGGAGTTCGGAATCCCGAAATCTGCCTCACAGGGAACAGCAAGAAATACTGCACAAAAGCATTTCTAGATGTCACCCCAGAAGCTGCACCTTTGGATTTCCTGGACATAATCCAACACCAACTCACTTTGCAGACATGAAAAACATGGTTTTGCCTGCCTGGTTTTAAAAGGTTCAGGCACCTTGACTTTGCAAGTGTGGAAAAGAGTTTTGATCCAATCCTTTCCTTGATTTCAAAGATTGGATGTGCGTGGCATTCCTTTTCAAGCCGATCCGGCCAATTGATAAGGAATATCCAGCACTTGAGAATGTTCTTTGATTTCAAAGATTGGATGTGCATGCCATTCCTTTTCAAGCCGATCCGGCCAATTGATAAGGAATATCCAGCACTTGAGAATGTGCTGCTCAAGGTTTGCTATTTCAAATGTGGTGCGAGCTTGACATCAGAAGACCAACTTGCATCCATGGCGAGGTCCATATTCTTTCGCAAAGTGTCCAAGGGCCCAAAGTGGAAACACATTTCGGAAGGAGGTGTACCTCAGGATTGCATAGTACATGATGTACATGGACAATTGAGCTCTCAAAACTCACATCTGACTCCCACTTCTCCAAGCGGGGCAAAACACTGAGCCGAGGAGCGTGATTCCAACTGATCGATTGAACCTTTCACAATCACTAAAAGGCGTGTTCAGGCTCTCTATGCTCTCTCTCCCTCTCTGAACTTCTTGTTTGCGTTCCTTTTTGCCATTCGAGTGGTTTCAAAGGTCAGAAGCAAAGAACACTAATTGCTGCCATCCACTTTTTGTGTATCAAAGAACATTGATTTTGGTCTCAAATCACGGAGCGCTAACTCTGTCGCTCAACAAGGCCACTTGGCTCCCGGACACCCCGGCGATGTTCTCCTGAGGCCAGTCCCCTGTTGGTAGCTGGCGTCGCCAAAGCAGACCAATGCCGCGCTGAATCGCGTCTGAATCCTCGTTTGAACTCGGGGACTCCATTTCAAACAGACTGGAGTGCACATGCTTCCAAAGCATCAAAAAGCAGTCGCCATGCTGCACAAGTGAGGCAAAGTGCGGTGCTGGAAACAGTACACAGCATCGCACAGCTTGCTGACATTTGCTGACACAATGCTTTCTGCACCACAAGGGTGAGTTTCCAGCCAGCCAAATCCAAGCAAAAACAAGTCTCCTCACACTTGGCTGCCATGAGCGCCAACAAAGCCCAAGAAGTTTGCACAACGGTGCTTCCCGAATCGCATCCTTGCATCCGCGCATAGTGAACTCTTTACCAAATGTTTGGGAAGTTCACTGTGTATTAGTCAAAAGCTGAGCTTCCGTAGAGCTTATCCCTGGCTGCGTACTCCCTGTCAAAGCAGCTGGAGAAATCTTCACCCCAACCACCATCGGCGTTTTGCTTTCCTGAAGGAGCCCAAATCACAGCCATTGTCCGCACGAAATCATGCAAGTGTGCATTGAGTCTGCACGCAGCACGCAAAATATGGAATTATTGGAATTATCATTCTCTGAGATCTATCCCTTGCAATGAATTTTGGTCAATCCTCCCAAGCATTCTAGTGAGTCAGCATGCAACAATCAAAGCATTGCGGAAGAGGCTCCAAGCAAGAACTTGACGCACTTCTGGATGGCCGCACATGATCTTGGCCGCCCGGCACACAGTAGGCCTATCAGGGCTGAAAACAGCTGGCAACGTTTTCAAAAACGAGATCCTGGACCTGTCAAAAAGCTGAACGCTAACAATCATAGAAGGCATAGAAGACACAGCAGGCACGGGCAACTCCCATCTGAAGGCCTTCGATGCCAAACCAACAGCCATAGGTAAAACAGTTGCCCCAGCATCCATACCAGCTGCCATCGTTTCGCTGCCTCTGGAGAAGCACTGGCAAACCCATCGGCGCATCCGTTTCTCATGCTGGATGTGGCATATACATCTACATAAATAAATATCTATATATATATATATATATTATATTATCACATTTTTTATAACGTACAACCTTCTCGTATATAGAACCACCAATTTCATGTATATGTTTACATATATATATATATATAATTATATATAATGTGTTTATTGGTATTATTATTGTAAGGTCTAGAGATTTACATTATAGATATATCTAGATGTCAGCATGTTCAATCATACTCATCTTTATTTTGGAGTTTTAAAGATCCAATTGATCCAAGTGTCATGGCTTCAATGAAGCGTGCGCCACGTTGAACCGCTCGCGCAATCTCGCCAGCTCGGTGCTGTGGGAACTGCTCGGTGAACAGCATCAAGGCCTGACAGCATCAATGTTCCCAGCGTCTTAATAATGTTGCTATAATAAATAACAAATATTAGGAAAATATTGAAAATATTAGGAAAATGGTAGCATTTACTATAATGTTGTAACAATGTTCCCAAATGTCACTGTAAATGTCGCTAAATTTCTTGTCTACTTGAATTCAGGATGCATTCGGTGCATTGACCTGGCTACCTGCATGGATTGCAGGGATAAACAGTTTGGTAGATGTGGGCCCAGAAATCTTCAGCCAGGGTCATGTCAGCTTCAGAATCGCATCCAACAATCCAAAGGTCACACGATTTTCATCTTTCATGTTGTTTTCCCAGCGTCACTTGGCATCACTGGTGCGTTTCAGAGCCTGCATGGCAGAGGAAGAGCATTCCACATAGGAATAGTCGATCATGATGGCTCCAAAGACCTGCCCAGGATGTCAGTGATGTCAGTGATGCCCATTTTTTGCAAGTCTTTCCATACGATTCGGTACGTCAAATCGTGAAATTCAGCGAAACCGTCATTTTTGCCGGTCCAAGTATTGAAAGAAAATGCAAACCTCAGGGGTTTCAATCAGCAAAATGCTACACGATGCGAAGAGTCTTAGGCGAACTCAGGATCACTCCAGGAGCAACCCACACTTGCCTCGGAAGGATTCATGAGTTCGTACCAACTCCATCCACGATTGTTCTCGTAGGTTGCCCAGCCACCATCACCGTTTTGATAGGACAGCAAGAACCGAACCGTGTCGAACAGGTGCTGATCTGGCATTTGCCCACCTCGGATAATGAACTGAACAGCATGCAACATCACCTTCCGAGAGACGTTTGAGGATGCAACTGCAGAAAGAAGTCTAGGCAAAGTCATTCACAGTTAAATCAGCTCAAATTGCCATGACGAACTCTCGTGACTACGGCCTACTGCTTCATTGGAACTAAGGCGCTCTCTCCCTTCATGCATGACTGCTTGCGAAGCAATAGCACAGCCTTGAAGGCTTCAGCTGTGGTGTCCTCGAAACTTGCAGCTACAAGACTTTGAAAAGGTCTGGAATGTGGACCCTAACCCCAACCTTTCCGCACTTGACAGTTCAAACAATGCTGCATCTTGCTGCTAGTTTTCATGATTTTCCTATGATCACCCGCTCTACATAGCACCCACGAACATTCTTGTGAGCAATGGTTGTGTATGTTTTGAAAGTTCAGTTGAATGGGATGTTTTTTATGGGAAGTATTTTTGTAATCGCAATATCTTGACATAGAGATTGAAAAGGGCTGCATTTTTTGTTTTTTTTTTCCCGTTTCTTTTTGGGTTTTTTTCCCGTTTTCTGGTTGAGGTGGTTTTACCTGGCATTTGCACCGCACCGTTTTGGAGCTTAGATCTCCATTTGCGTGGTACTTGCAGCACTTTGGAGTTTGGATCTCTCATTAGCAGTATCATGGTGTCTGCAGCATTTTGAAGCTTGGATCTCTCACTCAACTGGCATTTGTAACATTTTGGAGCTTGGATCTCTCATGGTATTTGCCTCATGTTGATTTACAGTTGGTTTAAAGGTTAGTTTGGGTGGAAGGCTGGCTTAAGGTTTCTTTAGGGTAAGATTGGTTTAGGGTTTATTTAGGGTTGGTTTAGGGTTTGTTGGAGGCTGGTTTAAAGTGCATTTACGGTTGGGATAGGGTTTGTTTAGGGTTTGTTGAGGGGTTGCTTAGGTTGCTTTAAGGTTTATTCAGGTTTGGTTTAAGGTTTGTTCGGAGTTATCCGATTGAAAATGTGGTACTGTAATGTACGGTATATATAGTGAGAATGGCCTGGATTTTGTTTCATTCATCCGCTTTACAAAAGCCATGTTGCTCCCTCCTGGACCCGGAAACAGGGGTCCAAATGGAAGATGGGTGTTATTGGGTGTTCCTCCCAAGACTTCTGTGTGGTTCCAATCCTGACTTCTTTCAAAAGCATGGTCAATGAATGTCAATGAAATTGCATTGTCGAGTCTCGGATACAGGCCATGCCTGCTCTGCTGTACCTCACAGTGGCATAAGCTGTGACACCATCAGGATCCATCAGGATTCGATCAGGTACCTTGACTCCATTTGACTCCATTTGACTCCATCCCTGAGGCACTGACTGAAGCCCCAGCCACCTTGAATGGGTTGCCGCCAGTGCTTCCAATCGCCATACGGCAAACTGCGGACCTGTTCCTTCACGAGCCAACTCCAGGCCTCAGTCACCCGGTCACCCGGTCACCTGGTGACCCACCCAGTCACCTGGTGACCCACCCAGTCTCAGCAATTGCTACAGCGAAGAAAATCATAGAAATTGCACTGCGACTGTGCAACAAAATTCAGGACGGAACCTTCTTTGACATGTCCTGCACAGATCACTGGAAGATGAGAGTTTTGTTGGACAGGAGTGATCACTATCATCTACGAGCCCGACCCAGGACTGTGGAGATGTAAAGATGTCGAGTCAAGGCACCGGTGATTGGCATCGTAGGCAGACTTTGCACACCAACAAGCTGGGCCACTAAAGGTTTCGACAAACAGCCAGAGCTCAAGCTATCCAATCAATCTAGTCATTGAATCTATGCTAGGGGGATCCTTCACCTATCTTCACTTAATATCTGAAAGAATCGGCAGTCCTTGAACTCCGACACCAAATCAGAGTCCACAGCTGCTTGCATGGCAAAGGATGTGTCCCATGCCATAGAGCCATTGTAACCCTGAACCTTCATTCCGTCCTGCGCGGATTTTACACACAGGATGTCTACTATGTCTACTATGTCTACTGTGTCTACCTTGATTTTACTTCTTCAGTGACTGGAACTTATATACAAAGTTTTTGGAGTGTCAAAAAAACTCTGGAATTGCTCTGGGAAGTGAGGCCGCAGGCGCTGAAGGCTCCTCAGCTACCCAAAGGTATGCTGGAACTCGTTGCACATGCGCCTTGAAGGAGCGGCTCTCAGAAGCATTCGCATCACCACCAGCTTCGACCCAGCTCACCAGCAAGTGAAGGGCCTTGCGACAAATGAACAAGTGAAAGTCATGCCGACACTGCGAGGCGCAAATCAATCAATGTGCGTTCCACTCTTGAAATCTTAACAGCTACATGCTGCAATATTGTCCACAACCTTACTGACCGGGCCGATCGTCAAGAAGTTGGTCTCCAAATCCTTCCAAACATATTGTCAACATAGGGTTTTTGTGAAATTCTGTCAAAATGACTTCTCCATTTTGTCTTCCCTAGCTTGTCTCGGGATTGGTGCGCTCCAGGTTTCTCTAGTTTTAGAGGCACTAGGACGAAACAATGTATGAAATTATCAAGTTACAAGTCACACCACAAATCCAATCGGTGCAAAAGCCCCCGCACACATCTCACATCTCTGTCCTCAGAGTTGATGTATTCGAGGGCAAAGTCACTACTGATCTTTCTCAACCATTTCCAAGGGCCAAAACGCTCATAGACCAGAAGAGCCTCCTAGTCGCAAACGGAGGTTGATTCACAAACACAAGTCAAAGAAAACAAACGGAAAGCAACAAATGTGAAAACTCAACCTTTCAGCTTTCTCCAAGTTTTGGTCCTGGAGCCAGCGCATAAATGGATGGATGGGACTGTAGTTGTCAATGACGGCCACGCTGTGGACATGTCGCCTGAAGAAAGCTGGCCACCAGCTGCTGCTTGGATTTATTTGGATTGCTACTGATAGTTTTGAGCATGTTTGAAGAAAGTGTACCAGGCCTCCAATCAATTTGGGCATATGTCTGATCTGGGAACAGCTCGCATCGGAGTGCTGAAGTCACTGGGTCGTCTGCAGCTTTGTAGGTGAATCTGCGTGCATACAACCAGCACATCGGCAGGTACACCATGCGGCAGTGGCACCAAAACCTTCCAGGGTGCAATGGGAACCAACTGGGCAGAAGCCACATCTCTGGGGGCACTGGTGCTATACCTTTCCATTCATAGACCCCCAGCACGGCCAACCAGAATTTGGCCCATGACGGAGCATACAGAGCTCCCCCATGCTGACGCATGAACTCCCGTCCCTTCTCACATTCCAAAGTCTTGGCGTCCACTCCTACCAGTCTCAAAGCCACGTAGTTGAGCACCGTCCCGAACATAGTACTTGGAGACTCAATGTGAGTTCCCCAGCCACCATCCACTTGCTGATGATTCAACAGGTAGGCCTGAATTGCCTTACGATGTGACTCTGGGAAGATCTTGTCCATGTTGCCTGTGATGTAGGCGGAAATCACAAAGCCAGGTAGCAGAAAATGGGGACCTCCATAATCGCCAGCCCATTGACCATCATCGCATTGAAGCATTTGATAGAAGCTGAAGCCCTTCCGGACTGCAGACAAACAATCACCTGGAGCATGATCCTTTGGCGTAGAACCCTTCCATGCTTGCAACTTGGCATTTCTGAAGATGATATCGGCACTGTTTGGGTTCTCAGCTGGATGAAACTCCGGCACGTCCGGACAAGCCTTGCCAGAGGTGTATACCCAGATTTGTTGGCCAGAAACTGGGTGAGGCAAAACTTCAGATTGACCTTCGGTGCATGGCTGCCAGCCTTTCTCCACTCTCTGTGATTTCTCCTTGAACTTCGGCTCTCTTTTCAGCCGTTTGGATTTAGGGATGGCATCTCCAGGGTAAGATGAGGGCCTTTGCCGAAGCCACACAAGCACGGCCACGCAAACCCCACCAGTAAGAGCAGCAGTCTCAAGACTCACAGGAGAGCGAATCATGGCGCAACTGGCTCTGCTGGTAGCTTCGACAATCACTCCCAGCCGCTTTGAAACCAGGTGTTCCATTCAAAGCATTGTGAATCCCTATAGAGGTGGCCAGACTTTTCTGTGACCTTGTTTTGACTTTGCTGTAATTCTGCAGCATTGTATGTTGATGAACAGATTACTATATAAAACTATATAAACATCCTTAACCGCAAACAAAACGTGACATCATGTGACATCATGTGACACCATGTGACATCAGTGACAAGGTCACTGCTGAGATCATCAACCACCAGCACACTGAATCTCTGATTAACATCCGAAACTTCAGGCAGAATCAGCCCTGGTGATAAAAGAATGCAAACTAAAGACATGCCGTGGGGCCGAGCCTTTCGATTCACCGTTGGATGGAGTTCTATCCTGCCAGGGGTACGGTTACAGAGTCCATGTCGACAAATGGAGCCCACAGCAGGGATTCCCAACAGCTCAACTCTCCAGACCTTGTTGCTGTACGGTGCTGTGCAGTGTATGAAGCTCGCACTTCTGAAGTCCCAATGTCTTAAATATTCTGAAATGTTGATAAATGTTGTAGTTCTGTCTGACATGTGGGCAAATCCTGGCAGCTGCTGGGGCCACGATTTCATTCCCCAAGCCTGACAAAAGCTGGTGAGGTCACGAAGCATTCACAGGGCTCAGCCAAAGACTGGCACGTCAAGCGCAAAACTGTTGGAAGCCTGTCACTCTCTCCACGCCTTCACAGCACGGAGCAATCATTGGTGACTGAAGCATGAGCCTTCTAGCTACCTATTAATATCAGAAAAATCATGCTCTTGGTGCAGTGCTGCTGTTTCAGGATTTGTTGTAAGGTACATGAACGCATGGTTGTTTGGCCGTCTGAATGCAGTAGAATGCTTTGTGGGCTAACGAGTGCGTTTTGCATGCGCATGAGTTTGATGATGCCAACCTCGAATTTCAAGAGGCATCGTTGCTGGTGGGCTCTGCCCAGGGCTTTCATTCAGCCATTGATTTTATTGAGCTACTGGCAGCAGGACAGATATGTTCAGCCATACAATAGTTCCATCTTGAAATGCATTGACAAGAACATTCTCCTGAACTCCGTCAGCAAAAGGCGCAAACAGCCCAACACAGCAAGAGTCAAATGGATGGCCTCTTTCTCTTCCCATCCTCCCTGATCCGTGAAGTGGAGAAACGCAAGCAGCAAATAAAAAAAGGCTCTACTGAGGCTCGTAGTACAGGTGGATCTCGTAGGAGAAGTCGATGAGGCCATTCATTCTCACTCATCTTGCCCTTCAAGGGTCCAGCATCTTCATCTTCAGCATTGTAGAGCTTGAAGTCGGAGTCGGGCATCCAGTCCTGGTCGAATCCCAGCTTCTTCCTGCCCTGCTTGATCA
>Ga0126342_10014260_pt1 | contig 14043 bp, 13 predicted proteins | sample Cyp1metagenome_FD_92528 | JGI IMG/M metagenome (GOLD analysis project Ga0126342, IMG submission 92528) | Coral microbial communities from Lord Howe Island, Old Settlement Bay, Australia - Cyphastrea 1 metagenome | ecosystem: Host-associated > Invertebrates > Cnidaria > Coral ...
ATTCATTCCATTCATTCCATTCATTCCATTCATTCCATTCATTCCATTCATTCCATTCATTCCATTCATTCCATTCATTCCATTCATTCCATTCATTCATTCATTCATTCATTCATTCATTCACCTCAAGCACTTTCTTATAGGCCATCTTCCTATTATAGTTTTTTTTTGTTTTCGAAGCTTCCGCCTTTGCGCGGGCCGGGCAGTATCTGTTATGATTATACGGGATTATTGCTCAATTTATTTTAGAGATTGTCATAACAAATGAAGCTGGAACCCACGTTCTTACCCGGGCAATTTAATGGAAGGACAAAGTTCTTTCAACACGGCTGAGATGGAAATGATATCCGTATAGCATGGGTAAACAACTATCATAATATTGTTCACTGCAAGGATTAGATGGGGTATTAAGGGATGATATAGGATTATGAAGGTAATACGGGACCCTTGTGTTTTTGACCCCCCATCTTGTTTTTTTGACCCCCTCTTGTTTTTTTTGACCCCCCACCTTGTTTTTTTGACCACCTGTTTTTTAAACCCCCTAACCTTGTTTTTTTGACCCCCCACCTTGTTTTTTTTTGACACCCTGACCTTGTTTTTTTGACCCCCTGGATCTGGTTTACGGACCCCCATGAAATTCATTCAATTCCTTGAAACTTTGAATGAAACCCTAAATGACATCCCCAGGCAATACTCTCATATCTGGTCATTTATATGGGATTATAATTATAACGGAATTATGGGAATATATGGCGCATTGTGGGACTTTGCGGAATATTATAATGGACTATGACGATATACCATCGTGGCGATACAACGAGCCAACAATATTCAACAATGACATGGTGAATTCACAGGATACAACTCCACGTTCTATGTACATCCCAAATTGTGTAGTTAAAATGGTGGCACCCAATCTCTGAATCAGTTGCTCGGGTACAGGGCCAGATTTGTGGTACTATCGAACCCTCTGGTCCTGCCTAGCTAGAACATGTTTTCTTTTAAACTTACATAGCACCCTTTGGGTTTGATTTCACTTGACTTGGGTCAGACGCATCTTGAATCCCTGTTCATTTCATTGAGCTGTTGGCTTGCTGCTTGGCCAGGCAGTAGTGCCGCATCAGTCTCTTGGTTGATGATTGGAGGGGACTGCGCTACACAATGCATCGGGGATTGTCATCAATGAGTGGAATCCCTATTAACCACCCACGATAATGGAATGACGTTTTTTTTTTAAAACTTTTCAAATGGGTTTGTCCAAACCCAGACTTTGGGAAAACCCCAAATTGGGCGGTTTTATCATTATTTTCCACAATTAATTGCCACTTGCTGTGGGTAAATCTACCATGTTTGGACGCGCCTTGATATGATTGAGTTCACCACAAGAATCCGCTCACATCGACGCAAGGTTCAGCTTGCCACCGATGCAACAGAACGTGGGTGCTGCCGATATTCTGAACGTGGGACCAGAAGAAGCAACTTGGATCAGAGAAAAGATTTGCAAGGTCCACTGTCATGAAGCAAACCGGATGTATTTGGTCGACATTGTTTTTGCATATCATGTATCTCTAGCTGTTCTTGGGGAGAACAGATCTGGAAAGTCTGTAGACTTCATGTTGGTGCCTAGTTTGGTCAGTCATAGAAGTTCGCTGGGTGCCGCTTCATCGTGACCCAGGCAGCCAAAGCTTTGAATCGACAGCGACAGCAACTGATTCTAAGCCGCATAGATTTCAGTCAAGAAAGTCACCAGGGATTTTTAGAGGCTGTCGCTGACATTCGCTGACCCTTCTGAGGGAACCTCTGATGTGGTAGTGTTCTTGCCTGACCTGGATCTAAACTTCTGTCGTAGGTTGTCTTTGATTTTCTACAAGAGCGTCAACTCAAAAAAATACTCGGTTGAATTTTGGACCAGCTGCATGCTGCAACGTTGCAGGCCATGTTTTGGAGAGGTTGGATTCCTGAAGACACAAATGGATGTGCAGAGCAATCCCCCAAAAAAGTTTTTTTGAGTCCATGCTTGGCAAAGAGCTTCGCTGCACGCAAAAAAACGACCAAGGAGAGCCTATTATGACGAAATGGTCAAAGATGAACGAGTGCTGACCCAAGTTGTGAACCGCTTGGCCAGTGGAAAACCGATTCTTGGCGAATGAGAGGGGATATGTTGTCAACTTCAGCTGAGTGCTCGTAGTACAAGAGAACCTCCTGTCCAGAGGGAGAACTTTGGACTGTCTTCCTGAGGATTGCAGATGCAATTTTTGGCGACTTGGCTTGGGGTTTTGTCTGCAACTGCAAATGTTCTTATGCAGATTGTACAGCAGGTCCCAGCAGATTGACAGAACGCCATTTGGATATGACTCTTTTGGTACTCTTTGCAGTTGATGGTTTTGGCTTTCTTTCTCTGCAACCACTTATTGAAATTGGTCCAACTGAGCTGCTTAGGTATGGACACTGGTGAGATTCCAGAGAAGGTGACAAAGAGAATGTTGGATGCAGCTACAAAGAACCCCAGCGGCATCAGAGAGCAACGCCACGTATTTTTTGGATTAGCCATCTCTTGAAGTTTGCAATTCAGAGGCACAGATTGAGACTTTGCTGTGGTTGTTGACTTTGACTTGATGCAGACCAGTTGGTGTACATGTACATGGTTAATAACCATCTTGACACACAAGGCCCCTTCATGCATGGGCTATACTTCAGTCACATATATATATATATATATATATATATATGTATGTATAATACATGATTATATATGTAAATCTAGTCATCAATCATGCAAACACAGAAAATTGGGTTACCACATGTTCCAAACACTTCGGATTTCTGGGTATAAAGAGCACATTGAGTTCACCGCTCCGAGGGACCCATCCTCCGCCAAATACTCTGTGAACGCCACCGTCTCCATCATGGGGCACGCCTTAGAAACGCTGAAGTCAGGCGCGGGGAAACCTCCGATGGGTTTTAGCTTAGATCTACCATTGGACCATTGGAGGAAAGCCTCCATCAACCATCAACATTCAGCAACATCCATGAAGCATCCGAAACAAACCATCAACATCCATCAAAATCCATCAACATCCATCAAGGGGAATCCATGGTTGATTAGGAATAAACGATCTAGCCGGAATGTAATTTGACATAGCATGGAAGCCATGGTCCATTTATTTTGATGATATGCATCTAAAAGATGATGATTTTCCAATGTTCAATTGCCAGAGGGTGAGAATCAATACCCTCAAATGCACCCCCAAAATGACAAGATACGATTCTGAACCCCTTGGTTTGTGGGGCATTTAAGTATGAACGGGGGATGGGAGTATTTGTGTATATGATTGTTGTGGCTTTATGTATATTTCATGATGGTGAGCACCTCGCCGCTAAGGCAAGCCTCTGGCCGATGCAGTGTTTGGTGGCGATACTAGCCATCTGATTCAGTGAGCTTCTCAGTTTGGAGCGGTTTCAGTCTACTTGAAGAAAACTGAGATCTGATAGGCTTGGTTTGTGAGAAACTGGGCTATTGGCTATTGGTACCCCAAATCAAGTGGTTTATGATAATTTCTGGATTAAATTATGCTGGCATTTTGGAGGTATCCCCGGCAGCCCAATGACACACCCAGATGAAGATCTGCCCTTCAGGCCACATTTACCGACCCCTTCAGAGGCCACTTGACTGCGAGTACACCGACAGTTGGAATGCCCCATCTGGGCGTGCATCTGACGGAGTGGATACGAGACATACTCCAGTTTTAGACATGGAAAATCCCCAGTAAACATGTACAAAAATTTGGGAGGGTAGGATGTACATGCAAGATCATCCAAGCACTTTTTGCTATGTCAATTTTCGCTTAGAGAATTTTCTCGCTGCCAAAATGACACCTTCAGGCAGGAACGCCAGGCTTGGGGGTGCTGTGGTTGCGATAAGACGTACTGAGTAGTGTGGTTTACCCAGAAAAGTAACAAACATTACTCGGTGCAAAATGATCTATGAATCGTGGGTTTCTCATATTTCTGTTGATTAGCTGTAGGGTATTTCTGACATTTTTTCCATTAGGCTTTCGAAACGCCAGCATATGCCAGTCACAATCAGTCACATCACCACATGCCAGGCAACTTGCCACTGCCGAAGAGCAGCTTCAAAGGCAAGATACAGCTTCAGTCGGAAGTTTCCCTTTTGATGCTAGAAGCACTTGCAATTTCATGTGGTGATGGGTTCAAACCTATGATACTATCTCTTGGACAAAGAATCACCCACAAACACCAGCTGCTTGAATCTATTTGATGTCATAAAAAAAAGGTTTTCCGGGGTTTCGATCTGTATTTTATGAGACATAGACTCCGCCAATGAATCAAGTTTGGAGGCAAGTTTCCAGACTTCAAAGAGAAGGAGGAGCCCGTATCTTGATGGAAATGGTGGAGGATTTCTTATGGAGACGTGGCTCTGGGTCCTAGGTCCAAATTTCAATTCGATGAGAGCAATAGATTCTGAGTGATTTTGGTCTCAAACCATCCATGTTCCATCCATGTTCCATCCATATTCCATCCATATTCCATCCATATTCCATCCATATTCCATCCATATTCCATCCATATTCCATCCATGTTTATCTTTCTTTGCGATAGTTTGTATATGCACACATCGCCACGGGCGCCACGGGGCCCCACATCGCCATAGGTGGAACGCATCCGCTTCTCCGGAGACTTCGAGTCCATCATCGGTGAGAACGCTGAGCAGTTCTTGCAGGAGCTGGTCGTGTTCATGGGCATTGGGGGTCATGGGAGTAATGCGCCATTTATATCAATTTATGGCTTAAATTCCAGTGAACAACATGTGAGAAAAAACTGTGAAAAGATGACAAACATGGAGATGTTGAATGGGATTTTGTTGTGTGATTGTAGCGATAACCTGCATGTTGAACACACTCATACCAGTAGAATCCCATAGGCATCGTCAATGTCGAATGAATATACATATATATATACATGTAAGATGGATGATGATGATGATGACGATGATGACGATGATGATGATGATGGTGAATAATTGCAGTCTAATTGGGCTATTATTGAACATATATTTGGTACATGATCATGATCATTTTAGCAATGTGGTAAACCCAACGGATGGTTTCTACAAGCCACGGTGAAATTGGGGATGGCTGCTTATTTGGTTTACCACAGTATGCATATCATACACCCAAAGGCATTATTATCATCATTTAGATAGATGGAATAGGGGTACTTATTATGAGAGGGTACATCTGTGTAATCCTTCTAATAGTGTTGTTATATTGCTACAAAATAGTGATAGTGATACACACATACACATAGCTGTGTATCATTGTATGGCGTCCTATCATCAGCCATGCACAATCTTTCCGTTTGGAGCTGAGTCCTAACCATACCAATGCCCATACCCAACGGTTGTTTTGGGCATACCAGACTGCGGGTTACGATTGGCACTCCTAAATGGCAGGGTCCTAGATACAGGAATCGCAACACTGGTAAGAAATTGGACGGTCATTGCAAACAAGTGCAAGATTTGCTGGGTTGCGGATCTTAAATTCTGACCCAGACCCATGACTTGAATTGAATGATCGTTTCCTTCGGAAAGTCGCATTCATCCGCCCCATTTTTGCCCTGGAGTGCGGTCTCGGCATCTCTTGGGTTTTTGGGGCGTTCTATGGGACCATGGGTTGTCGGGGGGGTGAACATCCATCATTCCCAGATTTGGGTTGAAGGAACATTCTTCAGGCAGCCCCTTTTTTGGGGGATAAGAAATAAAAATCATGTAGATGTTCCTTTAAAACGATAATCCCAGTTGAATCATTCAACGACACAAGCAACAGCACACTCTCGATGCCAAAAATTCCCGAGGGTGAGACAACCATTTCCCATGTAATGTACTGTGACTTCTAGATGTTTCTACCACAAATGGCTGAACAAATTTCTGTAGGAATGCTCCACGAAGCTGAAACCGGTCACCTGCCGCGATGTGCAGCCGGGCTCGGTGGTGGTGACCCTGGAAGCTGCCAGCTGGGCAGACTTGGAGGCGGCCAATGCGAAGCTCAGCGAAGGGCTGGAGCTGCCCAGCTTTGGGACCTTGGAAAAGGAAAAGGAAGCTGAGGAGGAGAAGGTGGGGAACACCCATGGCCCATGGCTTGTTTTTGGGATATGGAACTTATGGAACCAACGATTTCTTGAGATATGATGGAGAAATATGGAGAAGTAATCTAGAACAATGATAGGGGAACCAATGGTGACATGGTTATGGGAAGAAACTGGGGTTACTGTTGTAGCGGGGTTATAATATGTTAAAATACAGAAAGGGACGTTGTGGAGGGCTGGTTTTTACGGTGGTGTTTTGTCAAAGTCACTAAAAAACATCTTTGATCACTATATCATCACATGATCATTATTTTATATATATATATGTGTGTGTGTTATTTTCGCCTCGTTTGGTTAGGTAATTAATTAAGATCAATCAAAAAACGGTTGTTTTTCTTTTTGCAAACATATTTCTTTGTGCTAAGAAATGCTAATATACAAACTTTGAATATCAAAGTCAATTATAGGTTTACTATCTAATAAATCCTAATTTTAAGCTATAGCAACTTAATGCAGAAAAGGAATGGACAGATATGGGTCAAAATATGGAATGATATGAATCTTGCTACTTAGCTTTCCATGAGGACTAGAACGTTCGCAGCCGGCTTGGTATTATGTTCGAAAACCTATCACATACCAACAATTTTGATGTTCTAAGTGTAGCACTTCATTGAGTTTTTTTAGGGGTCCTTCTAATTCCAAACATAGTTGTTTCTATTGAAGAGTTTGGGATTGGCATGCTTATTTTCCCATCAGATTTTTGCAATATAAGTTTAACTTTTCTTTCCTGGTGCAATTATCAACATGATGTTGGAAATGTTGTAATTTAATTTTCCTTGTGAGATGTATCCAGCTCAATCACTTTCAATACACAGCTCTTTTGACAACACACCTTTGATATTTCAAGGGAGACATGCTTTAGAAGAGAGATAAATAACTTACTTCAAAGTATTGCCAAAATAATATTCTACATAAAAATATGTTTGCAACAGGTTTGCTCATACTTTTCAGAAAATGAATATAATAGAAGATCAAGGGATGCACCTTATTTTAATCTTAACTACCTTATGTATGTGTAAAGGATTGTTCAGGACAATCCATCAAGAAGTGATGTTATCTTTTTGTGAAAGAATATTGGATATATATATATATATAAATGGCAAAAAGCACAAAAACCATCGTAAAAATCAGCCCTCCACAGCGTCCCACTCTCTTACAATATGTTATAGTGAGATATAGTGAGATATAACTAACCAATAGTTTGAGAACACAAATTGTCGAAATTGCAGGCTCTGGTACTGTTTCATATGAGGTTTTGTTGGTCTGTTGGTCTGTCTTGGGTCAGGGCAGTTTGAGCTAACCCATTGGAATTGGATTGAAAGAGATTCCAGAGCATAGGTAATTGTATTTCGATGTCTCAAGATTGTCACTGTTTTTTTGCAGCAACCTGGTTCAGGAGAAAGATTCGAATTCCAAGGAAGCCGTCACTTGCCAAACATTCAGCACCCAGCATAACCACGCGGGGTGCTGGCAACAGGTCAACATTGGCCCAGTTTCGGTGGTCTGGCTAGGACAATGTAATGTGTAGAATTGTGAGACATGGTATTTGTGTCAGTTCGTATGAACGATAACATTCTCGTTTATCCCCATAATATTATCATAATACCCCCATGGTATTCCGAGTATATCATCGTTATATATGAAGGATAGGCACGCATTGTATACTTCATTGTCAGCTCAGAATGGGAACCGTGTTGAGTAACCTTTCGTATGAAGCAGGTGGTCCTGGCGATGGAACATCCCCTGAAAAAAATGGCGATTTGAATGGTAAAATCATCTACCAATGGGGGGTTTTCAAACGCCATGTGGTTGATTACCAGTGTATGGATCATATTCTCCCAGCGACTCCCAGGCCGAAATGTCTGCAGAGGAGAAGAAAGAAAATTTGCTAAACCCAGATGCTTGGTGCCATATGGCGACATAGTTTTTTTTTACTTGTTGGTCTAGTAATTTGAGCTCACACGTTTCAACAGGAACAGAAACAGCAGGAAACTGTGGAGATTTGGAGCCAATTTTGCCAGCCGAGGAAATCACAGACAAGGATGTGCAAATCGTCCAGAGCATCTTTGACAAAGTGCATGAAGAAGAAACCAAAGAGGTGCGTTCTGGAAATCCAACACGTTTTTTCCAGTAAATTGATCACGTTGTTGATGCAAAACAATGGAAACTCATCTACAAATGCGGGATTCTAGAAGTTATATAGATTTGTTCGATTTCCAAAGGGTATGGTTGGGATTGGTTGGGTAAATGCACCATTTTCTATCTGGATTTGACAGATATCAGATGTCCCAGATGATTCTGGCCTTGAGGTGGAGGAAGCCAAGGAAAATGTGGACAAATCTTTGCGCATCGTCCCAACAACAGAGGATGCGTTTTGGCGCTGCGGAACAGAGTGTGGAATGGGAGTGGCCAAGATCCCAAATGATGTTCCTGCTTAAACCAGCATAGACTATGCATATATAGATATCGGATATTATCGGATTATATAACCATCATGGACGATGGAAGTCCATGGAAGTCCCATCGGCCATCTGAGTTTTGCAGGAGCGCTCCAGCTCGAACCTGATGGTCGGTGTGGGGATGCTGGTCTTTGGCTTTGCCGGCAGCGCTCTCTGCATTTACTCCTGGTGCAAGGCTCTGCGGCGTCTGCGGTGAACCAATGGAGACAATGAGATGTGCTCGATGGGTTTGGCCCTTTGAATTATAACAATCCATTGGAACTGGGGGGTGCTGTACGGAGTATCAGAGTAACAGGGTTGGCCACCCCTTCAGAACAGTCAACTTTGATAGGACCCCCATCCCCTCAATCTCGCAGTTCCCAAGTTCGAGAAACGCAACCATATTTTCAATGTGGGGGACGCTAACCTCAATTTTTCCCTAGGGTGGAAACACGTTGAAAACATCAACATGCGCTGCCTCCCCAGTGCCTGAAGATCATAGGCCAGTGCACGTGTGAAGCAGAAGATCACCAGCGCGGCATCCAAAAGATTGATGAAACAAGCACGCATGGGTGATACGCAGCTGGTGGTGACCGGCATTGAGGATTTACAGGCTCGCAGCGTCCGCAGCGTTGCTTTGTTCCTTTTCTTGCACAGAATGGTCATGGATATGTCATGGATTAGTCATGGATTCTGGATCAGTGCCCTCAGATTGTGCCTCACCAGGTTGGAGATGAAGTTCTTCTTGGCAAAGAGAAGATTACAATTCAACAGATTTCCATCTCCGTGACTCTCTCTGAGGGACTTGCCGCTGCTTGCAAGTCGGGTGATAGCGTGGCACCAGCCACCGAAGGAGCGGCCAGTGGGTCTCTCTCCAAAGATGTGGCTGCAGGCGAGAAGGAGATCTTGATCGCCAAAATGCCTCAAATCAAAAAAGGCGATGCCTTGAAGGTCGGAAGCAACGAGAAATGCACTGTATCTTGGTGGCATTTTCCAGTATCTTCATGAGGGATTAAACCCACCCCCTCTAGACTATATATTGATTGGTATAGATACTTTAACTTCTTCTCACAAGGAATCAAAACTGCCACCCCCCCGGAGAATACATTGAATGGAATGTTAACTTCAGCTTATCTTCACGAGGGAATAAATCCACCCCCCTCTACACTATATATTGACTGGCAAAGCAACTTTAACTTCTTCTGAAAAGGACTCAAAACTGCCACCCTCTCTGGACATTATGTCACGGGCTGAGATGGCAACCAAAATATCTGTCCAAGAGACCTTGCGCAGAGACCTTGCATAGAGACCTGTTGCAAAGATCTTGCCAAGTTAGAGAGCTCTTATAGAGAGCTTGTACAGAGATCTAGCCAAGAGGTCTCTTACTTGGCTCTTGCCAAGAGAGCTCTTGTAGAGATTTTGCATATAGAGATCTTGCAAAGAGATCTTGCCAAACAGTCTTTGACATAGATCTTGCCAAGAGAGCTTGTATATAGTATAAACTTTAAACTTGTACGGAGATCTCTTAAAGAGACTGCTTATAGAGATCTTGTACAGAGATCTATAGAAAAAAAACGATAGATAGGAAGAAAAAAAATACATATAGATAGAAAGATCGATGGATAGATAGAGAAATAGATAGATAGAAATAATGATAGATAGATAGATAGAAAGGCAGATAGAAAGATAGATGGATAGAAAGAACAAATAAAAAACCATAGATATGATATACATATAGATAGAAAATAGAAAAATAGAAAAATAGATAGATGCCGACTCAGTCCTCTCTTAGTTACCGCCTAAGGCCGTTCTTAGTTGCCGACTCAAAATTGCCGACTCAGCCCTTTTGGTTGCCGACTCAGTCCCTGTCCTATCCTAGCCCTAGCCTATCCTATCCTACCTATTTGACTATTTTATCATATCTGATCTTTTTGGATCTGGTCTTATCCATCCTATCTTACCTTATCCATCTATTTATATGTTATGGTGTTCAGAACTTAGTTTGATGTAAGATTTCCCTTAAAGCCAATCCATTGATAGTAGGTAATTTTTCTGACAACAACAGTGGTCAAAACCAAGGTTAAAAGCGTGAGCAAACTCTTGATGGTTGCGCCAGCATTGACTGGTGCGCATATCATGGGAACAAAAATCAAGAAGCCAGGCTGGATTCTACAAGGGTTTGCGAAAGATGCCAGAAAATTCAGAGTCGAAATCTAACTTGATAGGAATCAAAGCTGCCCGCTTCAAACAGGGCCAATTTTGGGCTTCATTTTTGGATGATCTATATAATGTGACTGTGATATTTATGTGATATTTATGGGAATCTCATGGGGATCTCATGCCATTTAGCATCGCCTCTTCCACCATGCCAGGCGATGCTGGGGCAGATGCTGGGGCAGATGCTGGGGAAGAGACGGAGCCGGCCTCGCCCACGTCCCCGACGTCCCCGACGTCCCCGGTCTCACCCGCGCCGGAGGAGCCGGCGGAGCCGGCAGAGACGGCGGATGTGGCGCAGTGATGTGGACCAGTGGCCAGAAGCTGCGGGAGAAAAAATGACCAAAGAGATCCACACAACAAATAGCCAAAACATGCAAAAACTATCCAACATATTCCCAAATGATCCCAAATGACATTTATTCACATTCATCGTTCAATGTTTTTTGTACAAAAGAACGAAGTCTATCCAAATCACAGAAATTGGTCGAGAAGCAGAACCTGGCACTGAGTGGATGTGGCTTGCCATAGGCCAAAGGCGACATTGGCAGGATAGGACCTCCGCCGGGGGCAAGGAGCGCCAAGACATGATGTGATGACCTCGCCAAACGACAGCTGCTGAGAGGAACAAAGGGGTCCAAAAAAAATCAATGCGCATTTTGATGGTTTTCTATGGTGGGCGTTCTCGGTTTGCGAGTTACATGAGTTACGGAGTTCTCAAGCTCAGTGCTTTGTGAAATTCATGAGTTTGGCGTTTCGCTCCAGTTTCATGAAGGACAAGTGATTGGCAGTTTGAACATATTTCAAATATTAAATATATGCATTTTTCCCTCTTCACATGACAACAAATAAACACTCCTGTTGGAATAGTTTGAAACCAAGGGTTTCTGGCTGGTTACATCCTTATGCGTTGGAAATCAGTTTGCCAAACGCCTGGTCCCTCAAAAACCACCACCAGTAAGCATAAAATGGGGAGCATCCTTTCACCAAGCCGTTTTTGTGCATTCCGAATGACACCCTGCAACCAGCAAAGCCAGGGCCCATATCTCTACTTGTTTGCAGCTTCACCAGGCTTCCCGAGCTCATGGCTCTCAGACGTTTCAGACTGCAGGCCGTCCGCTCCGCTTCATAGGATTCGGATATGGATCCACACTTGGGTACCAACAGACCTACATGTTTCTGGTTATTCTTAGCCAAACACCATTTGTTTGGGTCCTACCATTGTTTGGGAAAAGGAGGGTTTGTCAGTTTGTCCAGAACTGGCGATGAACCATCGGTAATTATTGGCAATCTTAACATTGACGAATTAGGTTTTACATCACGAGATTCTTGGGTGCCCATTTCAGACAAACCCGTATGGCATCCTAAGTGGATTCTTCATACAACATAGTTTGTTTATGCTAATGCATGGTTTATCCACTTAGGTCTGGCCTGGTATGGCCAACATATATTTGGCTCCTCCCAAAACGGATGGTTTCTACCGTCAAGATGACCAAATGTGTGCGGCCTACGGGTAGACGGATAGCCATTGTTGAGCCAGACCCATGGTAACTTCAAGGAGTTCCCCCCAAAGGGCTTATTTCCAAAGGCTGGGAATGTTAACTCAACGGCATGTGATTTGCCTCTTGGAGGCTGCGGCCGCTTTTGCCCTGCACAGCACTCAGAGAGTCGTGCAGACTGCAAGGAGGACTTGGTCAACGCGAATAGACCGGCATCATTTGAGCAGTCTTCAGAACCCCTCTTGGTGATGCCGAAGTCTGCGAATTATGTAACCCCATCTTGGTGATGATTATAGGGGGTTACCCTTTATTCTGGGGATTATATATATATATATATATTTATATCAGAATCTGCGCAAGGAATCCTTATGAACCAACCAGAAAAAAAACTCTTTGGCCGAGGCTGCTTTGCGGCTGGCACGCCGGTGAGGCGGTAAAGTTTGGGTCTTTGGGCAGTTTCTTTTCTTCTGATCTTGGGGGAAGAAAGATCGCGGCAAAGCTTTGTATAGCAGGCTTGGCTCTTCCCGCAGGTTGGATGGGGGTGGAAGAGTCGGGATTTGGGGCCGACTTTCAACAAAATGACAAACAACATGCAGCTGATTGACAAATATTGACAACATCTCGCAGATTGTTGACACATCCATTTCACCTGCAAGAGCACGAGAAAGAACAATTCATGACATGTAACATTAGTTGATCCCACGTAACAAAACTGCCTGATGGCCCATCTGTCATATGCACAAGATACTTTAGTACCTGTATATTATTATACGTATATATATGTTACATGTAGACATACTGTTATACACAATTATATTAATATACATATATATATACATATCATCTAATCAATATGTATGTATGTGTATATATATATAGGTATACAGATAGATTATATACACATCGTCGTATACAATCAGGGAATATCATAAGATACCAGTACACACACAGACGCACAATGCGCTTGACCTGTGGATGGGTCGCAGGTGGGTCAACCCTTTCTTTATTCATCATGGTAGTGACAAAAACAACATAAATTGCTTATTGATGCATCAATAATAACAATGAACAATATCAACACTAATGATAATAACACATAACAATGCAAGCCAACAATAGTAATTAGTGATTATATACATTGTGTCACCAGTTTCTTCACCTAATTCAAATATTAATGATCATACTTGCAATAACAATAGCAACAACAAAAATAAAGACGATGACGGCAATGAAATATGACAATGCACAGTAATAAGTACTACTAATATATAATACGCACAGACCCCTGGGTTTGCCCGGACTGCAATATTAACGATGCCCTGTTGTCGAACATGTTTTCCAGGTTTCAGGTTAGCTTTCTAGATAGCAAAACATTGGCCCTGCGAAGGAATTTTGAGCATGTCGAAAGATACTGTTTGAACACCGTTCTAATCTTCCGGGCAAACCATAGGGTCTTGCCGTAATCATAGTAGCTAACAATGATAACGATGAATAATGATAATGACAATGAAGATCACAATAAGAACCATTGTTATATGTTCAACACAAAAACAACAAGATAATAGTGATAATGATAATAATAACAATGGGATACCAATAATATTATGTAAAAACTCCTGCAGTAAAACCATGTAGTGTACATATCATCGTACTACTCTGTAGCGTTGGTTCAAAACAGTGCCAGCAGCTTAGCGGTTACTTGCCCCCATTAGTGTTGTAACATATTG
>Ga0126342_10014261_pt1 | contig 14043 bp, 10 predicted proteins | sample Cyp1metagenome_FD_92528 | JGI IMG/M metagenome (GOLD analysis project Ga0126342, IMG submission 92528) | Coral microbial communities from Lord Howe Island, Old Settlement Bay, Australia - Cyphastrea 1 metagenome | ecosystem: Host-associated > Invertebrates > Cnidaria > Coral ...
CAGTGACTTAGGACTTGGTGCACACAAATCACCTGGTAAGAACACCAGTGACTTAGGACTTGGTGCACAAATTCCTATGTCACTATGGTGGCCTAAGTCCTAAGTCACCAGTCCGAAATATAAGTGAATAACCTACTAGTACATGCATTTTACACTCAAAAAACATACTTAGTGACATGTCGTTCATTTCAAAACATATAAAGTAAAATGACAACTAAGAAAACTGAAAAAAAAATGTAAAAACGTGTAACGAAGCTATAAGTTCACTTTTTACTTTACAGTTTTCAATTAAACATGTTTAACTTACAATTTTACCATTGCACCGTATTGAACAGCTGATATCCTATTTTAAGTAACCTCGAAGCCTTTACCATTTTACCATAGTGTCAAAAGTTATGCGTGTTTTCAAAACTGGTAGAAACGGTTCCGACGGTTCCTGCCTGTTTGGTTTATAGCCTCATGACATGATTGCCTTTTTTCAAGATGAGCAAGAAAATCAAACATAGACAACATAGAGTCCCATAGAAGTCAAGAAAGTCTAGAGATGTTGGCATGATCCGGCAATCAATACTTCAATTACCAAAGTTTCAAGTTTCAACACGGTTCAAAATAACTTTTGGCCTTACTTAAACTTCTGTGGGAAAGATAAAGGGTTTTTGAAGGGACATCTTGGGATGTCCTGGCAGTTGCGTATTTGTGGGCTGGGCCCCGCTTGGGTGTTCAAGCGGATAAAAGCATTGTTGATTTGTTGTTGGGACTTTGCACTCAGCTCTTTCTGGCTGTCCTGTGGGAAAAAAAATCGTGAGTCAACCATTGACGAAAATTGAGCCCCGAAATAGCTTACGGATGGTTCCAGAAACCGAGTTTCTACCGTTTCTACCTAAAAATTCCCCCAAAAAAAATGGTCTGAAACTAGTTCTCAAATCTCAGAACCTAAATTCAAAAAACTGAGCATGGAGGTGGAGTGGATCACAAAGCTGCAGTCCTTTCCAGGGTCGGCTTCCAGCAGGAAACATCCAATGTAGAAGCCCATTCTGCCACATTGTCTATTCCGGTGAAAAGGTGAATATTTGCCAGAAAGCACTGGAAGTATTGCATCATGCAATTAAAATCTGCAGGATTCATCAAACCAGCCCATATTCCCAAGATGTACAGTTTCAGTCATGTTTCATGAAACATACAACATATAACTAAAGGCATTACACCGCTACGTGCTTACGCTGTGACATGATACAATCCACATACCTGACTACTTGTGGCATGTTACAGCGTAGACGTTGGAACGGTCTTAAGCCACAGATAGTAGAGTTTAGTTGATACATGCTAATGACAATGATTATGATACAATGATAGCTGATAGCTAACTTGCTAGTAGCTGCTAGTTAACAACTGATTTACCAGTCTCTACTGTACTGCCCTACCTCCTACGGAATGCCGTGCCATGTGCCACATCGGTCTATCTGAATCTTCGGTGTCATGAATTGAGCCCATCATTTGCAGATACCTCGTGACAGTGATATGATCGTCAAATCATACCTCGTAAGAAAAGCAAGAGACAAACCATGTATACCTACAAAGCACTAACCGTGCTAAGAGTCATCAGTGCGCAGTTATGCAACATAACTGCGGCCTAGTGGTATTTGGAGAAGGTAGTAGCATGACAAGGGAATGCACTAACCATGTTCTCTGCTGTCGTATGCTACAGCCGCGTTTTTTTCACAACCAAACACCAAACATGTCATCTGTGATCATATGATCATATGACTGGTTGGTGGTTTCAACCCCTCTGAAAAATTTTAGTCAGTTGGGGTTACTATTCCCAATATATGGAAAAATAAAAAATGTTCCAAACCACCAACCATATGACCATATAATAGTAAGAGCAAGAAGAGACAGGCTTGACTTGTACACTCACGCATGGATCGCCTGGATGGTACCACAAACCTGTCATGGAGCATGTATAAAACTCAGAACTAACATATATTGTAATTTCATCATGAACATCACTTAGCTAACCAATAAAAAATATAGATAACCTGATTTTAAAGTCATACATGATTTATGTGATAATTTTGAAACGCAAATTATATCCAATTGCGTGCGCTCATTGTGCTGTGCTGTCTAATTGTACGTATATATCCATGTATGCACGCACTTATTCAGTGGGTTTCCGCAGTAAAGTTTGAGCTTTTTTGTCTTGGCATCGAAACTAAAGTTTCTTGTGGTGCCCGCGGGCGGACCCAAGGCACAAAAAATTAAAGTGTAGCCACGCGCTGATCAAGCGTATGTATGTACGTACGTATGTATGGAAAAAGGTTGTTTTCATCGAATGCTGCGGTTTGGCACGTCGCTTTCAAAAACTTCACTTGCAGGGTTTGTGCCAAAAGACAGTGGGTGTGCTGCGTGTCCGGACAAGGAGGGATCTTGGAGGCAAAAGGTTTGGACATTACATAATCATGTTTAGACGTAATGTGAAAAAATATCATGATTTACAGCACATGCAACAAATATGTAGCAACAAATTGTAAGACCCAATTATATATATGACACCTTGTTCAAAACATGTTTTTTTTTAACCCAGAAGCAAGCGATAATTTGTTTGGAAAAACATGAAATAGCTTCTGAGAATTATATATTTATATAATCTGGGCAAATTATGATATTTCACCAATCTGAAAGAAGGCTATTTGGGGATATTTTCCCTTACTAACCATGATTCCAGTCAGGTCGCAGTGAGGTCGTTATAATTTACCCAGATATAATGGAATAGATTCTGAGAACTATATCATAGTTTCTAAACCTGCATTTTTATACGTCAGGATCCCTGATTTAAACGCCACTCCGGGATGATCATGATGATCATGGCTGGGCGATTGAATTGTTGGGGCACTCGTTCTCGTGGTCTTGGCCTGTGATGGGCGGTGCTTAGATACCACGCAACAACGTCTTTTTCTAAGTGCTTGGCACATATCCCAATGTATGGGGCAAAAAAATGTTTAAAACAAAAAATATATAGCATACTCAACCAAAGTTTTCCCAGGTAGTATGGTAGTACCGAGGATGTCACAAAAAGTGGAAATTCATGGAATATGGGTGCACCATGGTATGTTCATAAATGGTGGCTTTTGGTGATTCATAGTGATTTTTGCTATAGACTTCCAGTTAATTTACCAGAGTTTCTCTGAATCCGCATATGAAAGAGCCTGAATGACATCAAGATCCAAGAGGTTACAGTACCAGTAGGAAACAAAATCTAAGTTAGCAAACACGCAGAATACTTGTAGATATCCATGGTTTCATGATTGACCTGTCTGGACTGGACTTCCTTCGTGCAGAGTTTGCACAGTGATAAGTGATACACTCAAAGTGCCACACGAAAATAGGTTCGAGAAGAAACGTTGAAAACATGCAAACGCAAAGATCGAAGCGAAAAAATGAAGCAAATGACAGTGAAATCCGGGTCAAAAATGGTCCTTAAATGGTCCATGTTTATTCACAAACCGCTGGTGAAAACTCCAAAACGGCGGCCTTTCAGCAGCTCAGCTTGATGGCCGAAGAGCCGCGTCCAGATGGACGAGGCGATGAAGTTCAGCATGGGCAACAGCCTGGCAATAAATTCATGGTAATCCATAGCACCAATGGGAATTTCAGGATCCTAAAATGGAGGTACCGATTCCATATATAAGGCCGAAAAAAAAGGCCTATGTAAGTGAATATCACCACACGATATGGCCTTATATACTGGTAATCCATACTGGTCGGTGGTATACCTACCCCTCTGAAAAATATGAGTTCGTCAGTTGGGATGATTATTCCATTCCCAACTGTTTCTGGAAAGTCATAGTCGAGCCATGTTCCAGTCACCAGCAACCAGATATTAACCATTATTAACCATTATTAACTATCATTGACCATCATTAATCAGTATGAAAACCACATGGATTAACCACATGATGATAAACCATATGGATCCATATGGATCCCCATAGCTGGATGATAACTAGGGGTACCCCTATGACTCAGGAAACCTCCATATGGATTCACACATAATCCATGGCGTTGACTGTGAAATCAATGTAATCATGTGATATCATGATAAAAATTCCATTATCCATCTGTTAAGAGTGATGGTAAATAATGACAATAACATCAAACAGATAGATGATGGTTATCATCAAATGAGTTAATCACCATAGATATCATGTTATCATGTTATTGTCACTATGATCATGATGGTGATGGTAGATACCCTCTGGTAAACTAACATAGCTATGGGAAATCACCATTTTCAATGGGAAAATCCACTATAAATGGCCATTTTCAATAGCTATTTTGACATAACCAGAGGGTAATGGTTCAGTCACCATTGTCATTATTACCTTCTGGTGTCATCATGGCCGGCGCGAAAATCCACCATTTAGTGACCGATGAGTCTCTCAGCTATAAACCTCTATATATTTATGGGGGTTCCCCAGCCAGCCATGTTTGACTAGAATTCTTAAAAATGTTGGATATAATCATTGATACCACCAATTCATGGTGTAATTTTTAAAATTGTCAATAAAATTGATACCATTAATTGATACCACACGTATCTCTATCTACTTCTGTAGTATTGAAACAAAAAAGAACATTGTAAAATAGATAGAGGATGTATAGAAATTACAAAAAAACATCAGTTTTGAATATGGTCATTATTTGATATATCATCATTAGACAGTAACGTATTGTTGGCATCCAGTCATGATTTCTATAGATTCTATGGCCTCGGGGAATCAGAAATATCCCATGAAATCCATTGTTAACCCATTATTAACCCATTATTAACCCATTATTAACCCATTATTAACCCATTATTAACCATTGTTATCAATGATTATCCCATTGTAATCAATGATGAACCATGATTCACCGTTATATATCTAGGCATTCCACCCGTAGCTATCCGTAGGTGATGATTTTGGCAGGAACCAACAGATGACAGCTATTGCCTGAAGAACCTGTAGTATTGTCCTCTCCTCCCTTCTTGCAATGTAGTAAACCTCACAAGAAATCAAGCCTGAAATGTTTTCGGCTTATCTCAACATACATGAAATATGAAAATCAATATGATTATGTATAAAACATGTGTATATATATATATATGTGATTTAAAACCATATACATCCAAACTTTGCCATGGTTTATGGCAGGCTTTGGGTCATCAACGAACTCATCATGAAATCTGGGCCACTAAAACGGCGCCCATCCCGACCTGGTCTCCCGTCGGTTTCGGTTCTCGCGCAAGGCACAGAGGTCCAAGATCTGCGGCAGCCGATGGGAACGAAAGAACCAGGGATTCTATTCAGGGGTAGTACAGTATATAATGTGTATATATGGTACCATGTATATATATATGTATGTAATTATATAGTATGACTATATATATAATTCTATATGTATATATATATACATATATAATTATATAGTATGACTCTATATATATATAATTCTATATGTGTATATATCATCATATCTGTATGTATAATCATGTATGTATATATAATCATATATGTATATATAATCATATATGTATCTACAACCATATGTATATATATAATCATATATGTATATATAATCATATATGTATATATAATATTGTATAATCATATATGTATGAATTTTATTGATACATGGACAACTTACAATGATTCACTAACCGGACATGTTCGGCTATTTTGGGGATAGTTACCCGTTACCCCAATCCTAACTGTCATTCCGTCGCAGTAGGGTCATTATAATCAATCCAGATAGACAGAGATATATATATATATATGTATACGGGTAAATTATAATATTTCACTAACCTGAATTAAGCCCATTTGGGGATGATTTCCCTTATTAACCATGATTCCAGTGAGGTCGCAGTGAGGTCGTTATAATTTACCCAGATATACATATATATATATATATATATATTTGTGCACCTATGATGAATCAGGCGGATATTGATCTGATTCAATGTGTATAGAGGTCCCCAAGTTCAACTGAAGAATCATCCAATGAGAGATGTCTGACCGCGCTGGGAGGCTGTTTACTAAGGCCAGCTCAGAAGGGTGGCATCTATGATGAGAAATGATGGGAAATGGGCTTGCAGGCCTTTTATGACAGACGGAAAACCTTAGAAAACCTTACCATTCCCAATCTCATCCATTCCCCCTGATATTAAACGCCGGAAACCATGGGTTAGTAGGGGATTGACACTAAACCAAGGGATCATAGAATGGGGGCTGTTGGATTCCCAGTGTTGGATCACGTGTTTTTTGCCCACCCATCAAAACAATAAAGGGATCAATTCGGATTGCACGGATCATCATCTGGTTGGTGGTTTTAACCATGGTTAATAGTGATGAATAGTGGTTAATAGTGGTTATTAGTGATTAATACCTGATCTAATGAATAATATATCTGGTTGGTGGTGCAATAACCATCTTGAAAAATGATGGAGTTCGTCAATGGGAAGGATGACATCCCATATATGACATGGAAAATATTAAAAAAAATGTTCCAAACCACCAACCAGTCATCACATTTAGCTGCGAGTAAAACCACCATTTGTTCCAAACCACCAAGCAGAAACCATGGTTATACAGGTCTACCCAGCACCTCAGAGCTACACCATCCCCAATGGGCCCCCAACCCGCACTCCAGCTGGTCGCCCCAGCTCATGCAAGTGCTCCTCTGCTGTCATGCTGGTTTCAGGGGGCCCCATATCCCATGACGGATCCATGGTGCTGCTATATATGGTAACATGGATCCCATCCATATACCAGCACCATGGATCCTATGGGTATGGGCCCCCTGAATAAATCCAATACGTTGCTACACGGTTTCCACGGGGAAGTAGGTGACAGCCATGGTTGCCAGCAGCTGGGAGGATCATAGATGAATGAAAACTCCCCTTCGGATTCCCACAAGGGCTGATACCACAGTTTACTATACTGGTTGGTGGTTTTGAGCCCTACCCCTCTGAAAAATGATGGAGTGAGTTCGTCAGTTGGGATGATGAAATTCCCAATATGATGGGAAAAATAATGAAAAATAATCCAAATGTTCCAAACCACCAACCAGTATATAATCATCTATTGATTCTACATACAGGTAACCCGCTGTTGGTGACCGCCTCTAAAGGGGGCACTCCATAATTACTGCTACTTTTACCATCTGGGTTCCTACTAGGTGTAAGAAAGCGACAACCTCAACCTCTAGTTTGCCCCCATAGCAACACCCCCAGTAAAATCATGCGTACTAGGTGCAGAATAAACGTAAACCTGATCCTTAGAAAAGAACAAATGTGCTTGAAATTCAAGTAATCCCAATCATGTTTTTAAAAAAGTGTCCAGCATGAAATTGTAATTTCAATTTGCCATCCCCAAATTCACAGTTCGACCGCGCCATCTGTGGTTTTTCAGATATGTTTCCACTCTTCAAAGATTTTCAAGGTCTACAGTCTATTAAGTTGGGGGAAACTCCGCACTAGATGATTTTCCCATTCAAACATCCATTTAGATCAGAGATTTTCCATGATTTTCCCATGAAATTTGATGATTTCCCATTTTTCTCCATTTTTCATCAGCGATTTCCAAGCGAGCACCGTGGCCCCACCAGGCGCTTTTTTTCGCCAGGAAGTCGTCCCAGCGACCGCTGTGGAGCTGTTGAAACGCCTCGAAGAGCTCCTGGCGAAGGAGATCGGAGCGCGCCTGGCAGGGCTTTCAGCGTAGGGAATGGATGGGTTGCTGGGGCTGGGATGATGATTGATAGTTATTGATAGTTATGGATTGGATCAATCCCAAAAATTCCCTAAGCACAAGTAAGTTATGGATTTTTGGGGAGTTGGTTTGGCGTTGGTATAGGGCCTATAGACTTTGTGTTGGGTTAGAGCATTGTTTTTGATGATTGATTTGGGGGTAATTTAGGCTGGTCTTAGAGTTTGTTTAAGGCTTCTGGATTGAGACTCGAAACACTTTGAATTACCCAGAATGTGTTTGAGACATAGTTCAAAAGGTGGTTTTGGCACCGTCCTAGATGCAATATGAGACGCAGGCAATATCAATAATAGATGCTTTAAGTTTTTGGAAAGCACCCGCCACGACAAAACACAAGAATGTCGTTTTCATCCATTCATATTTTTTGGTTCTGTTTGATCCCTGGATCTTTCTTCGTGGTCCCCAAATATTCTTGTGATGCCCAAGCATTTTCTTTTTTCATCCCAATACATGTTCTTTGGATCCCTCAATGTTCTGTTTGATCTCCGAATGTGCTCTGTTTGATCCCCAAAATAGTTTTGATTTGTTTTGATCCCTAAATTGTAGCGTTTTTAACCCTATATAAATCAATGTTCTCTGTTTGATCGCTTCACGTGTTCTTTTTGACCTTTATATTTTCTCTTTGGGATCCCTACCTACACATTTTTATATCGGTTCTTTTTATCCCTAAAATATGTTCTGCTTGCTTGATCCACTCATATCGATATGTTCGATCCCTGAACACATGTTCATTTTGGATCCCTGAATATGACTGAATATGTTCCTTTTGATCCATCAACCCTAAATGCATGTGTGAAACCCTTGATGCATGTTCTATTTGGAGTGCGTGCCAGTCAGACCTTTGTGGAGACTCATCATCAGAAGCATAATCATCAAGAAGATCATCAAGGTCATATAGTCATGTGTTATCATTATCAGGACTCTCATAGACTCATAGTCATAGTTATTCTGCTTTTTATCTTGACGAACATAAATCTGACCCTCTCTCAGGTGATATAAATTTTATAAACTCTAGACTACATGTCTGGCTTTGTGGGAGCGATCTTGCAGGTCTAGCCATGAGTAAAACGTCAACACATTCTCCATCCGACGCCTGGTTCATGTAGGGCCGAGCGAGGTCCAGCTCAGTCTGAACCTGACCAAAAATTGGATTAGCCTTCGGCAAACGTGGCTAGCCGGGAAATCCCCTGTAAATGAAGTTTTGGATGGGAAAATCATCTATAAATGGGGGAGTTTCAGCACGTCATAGTTTTAGGAACCGGAGGGTACACACCTGAAAGGAAATATCACACAGGGGCTGGTTGTAGTCCTATTTGTGGCATTTTAAACTCACACATTTTTTTTTGTTGGTACTGATTCCTGTGGGGTGATTATCAAGTGGGACACTTCACGACGTCAAGCGGCGATCAGAAGACTTCACTCGTTTCTTGGCTGGTCTGCATCCAATTTCACAGAGGTCATCATAGAAATCCAGAGTTTCTGGCTATACAGCGGGACGATTTTAAGTGAGGCCCAGGAGTTTTCATGTTTGACAGTTGAACCCTTCAACCAAAAAAAATAGGTCTGAACAGATATGATTGTGGATTAATGGGAATTAATGGGAATTAATGATGCACAATTAATGGGAATTAATGTTCAATTAACTGTGGAATTTATGTTCCTGTTGTCAAAGCATAGTCTGACTGTGGATTGCATCGATTGCATCGTTCTACAAGATGCTGAGATGCTGATTATCTGGCTTATCTCTGAGCAGTGTTTTAGTCGGGATTCTGCGCATGGAGTATGATCATCCCCACTATATTGGACAGTAAAAAAAAACCAGTCATCAGCCAACCATTGATGGTTGGAGCCCCCACAGATGATGTTGAAATATATCTCTAAATCACATGAAGTAATGAAGTCACCATTTACAGAGGGGTAGTTCCCCTTACATTGAAATATTCCTATCTCTCACCAACGGTGAAGTCACAGAAAGTGCACTTCGTCGAGGTACCGGATCTTGGATCCGCAAGGTGTCCGCGCCCAGTGCCATGTTTTTTTGTGGTAGGGAGACGACGTGGCGTGACCAGTCGAAATCTTCCTGGGAAGATCCATTGAATGGAGTTGCTGGGAATATCTACAGGAAACCCATGGTGGTTGCCCGCAGATACCAGGGGTTCAATTTTCCGCTTAACCAAAGGGGCGATGGTATGTTATACGCTTTGGTATCCAATGATCATGATCAGGAAAAGATGAAATAAGATCAGACTAGGGGATGTTGATCCAGTGGATGGAAAAAAATATTGAACATCTGGTCTGAAGAAAGGACATGGACCAGAGACGGGAGTCATCTTGAACTTGAACTGGGTGTTATTCTCAACCAAAGGAGTTGAAACTGATGAAACTGTCTCTTGAGAACCAATTTCAATAAAAAGAAACTGCACGGTGTTGTTTTTGATGAAAATGAAATTGGAACCAAGCAGCAAATGAAACCAAGAACCATGTGGGGGAGGAACAACAAAAAATGGCAATCCAAACAATCTCAGGAGTTTTGGGAGTTGGGCAACACCGCAACACCCAAAAACTGCCAATTCATCCGGAGAGGGGTTCCTGTTGCACCTGGGCATATCACCATAAATAGTGTGTCCAACTGTTCTCCACTTTCAGTTGCACATAATCAGTGGTGTTGGTGCTTGTCCATTGAGTGCCAGCTGTTTTCTACGCCTCATTTCTGTTCCTTATATATCAATTTCGATTTTCCTTTACAACCCCCCGTTTGCCGTCTACCCTCAAGAAAATCAAACATGGCACAGGAAAATCACAAATTTATAGATGATGTTCTCATGAAAATGCCATTCAGAGTGGATTGTCACTTATCATGTTTGATTACCAAAGGGTAACCCTTCCATTTTTACTTGATCTAATTTCTTCACTGAGCTGAAAGTACCCTCTGGTAAACTAACATAGCTATTGAAAATGACCATTTATAGTGGATTTTCCCATCAAAAATGGTGATTTTCCATAGTTATGTTAGTTTACCAGAGGGTACATGAAATTACGGGCCCAACATCCAAGCGTCAGCATAGAACCCGAAGATGCCGTGCAACAGCTGGGGCAACTCCTTCTGCCCCTCCGAACAACGCAGCTGGAGGCGAGCGTAGACCTGCCACGAATGGAGAAACCAAAGAAAGGAGGATGTAGCCACAACGGCAAAAAACACGTGTGTATAATGTGGAAAAATAATTATATAACATGCATATACATATACATATACATATACATATACATATACATATACATATACATATATACATATATACATATATACATATATACATATATACATATATACATATATACATATACATATACATATACATATACATATACATATACATATACATACATATAGATATATATATATATACATATGTATATATATATATATATACATTGTATGTATGTAATGTAATGCAACGTAACGTAATGCAATGCAATGCAATGGAGTGGAATGGAATGGAATGTAACGCAATGAAATGAAATGAAATGTGATGTAGAATATGTATGTGTGTACAGGTGTGCGCGTGTATGTGCCCGTATATAATTGTATAGAGAGATTCCGGGAAAGCTGTGGTTTTCCCACGCGGCAAAAAACCGTTTCCTCTATATAACAACCATCCCAACGTGATACCAGAAATCCCCAGCCAAATCAATGGAACCCGAAAGGAACTTGACCAATACCAACTCGATGGGGGGTCGGGACACCCCAAAATAGTCATCCCCTTTTCTTCCTGGGGTAAAGTTTTGATCTTCAAAGCTTTTCAATGTGATATGTCAGGAACGAATTAAACCGAAGTGAGATGAAAAAATCCTGCTGTTTTTCTGGTTGAATTGTCCAAATCCACGTACACATACCTGTTGGCGACTGTTTTGTTTCATTACAGTCACGCAAAAAAATGATTTTTCAATCACAAATCCTTGTGATGTTTACCTTTTTTTTGATCCAATCCCCATTTTTCTTCTTGGGTGTGCTTAATGAACCCCCCAAAAAAAAGCCAAAATCTTCCCCAAAAATCAGTTCCCAGAGATTCCTGGATTTCCCGGAAAAAAATACGCTGTTCATCAACTTTCTGGTGCCACACCTCTTGCACATCGGCATAGTCCTTTACCTCCTGCGATGCAGCGATTGTGTTGCTTCGAATGCCCGTTTAGTCATAGCGATTTTTCAGACGATTTAGTATGATTCAATGGGGAAAAGAATGATAAACATTGGGGCATATAGCATATGTTCACAGCTTTGACTGACATCAATCCCTGATGCTAAACAAAATTATATTGGCGCGCAAACATTTTGCTGTACAAAAATCATGACAACTCATGACCGATCTACTTTGGGGGGTCGCTTTTCATCCAGCTCTAGGGTAGCCCTACAGTAGCTTCAAGGTAGTTCTAGTGAAGTCCTTTAGGGTAGCTCTATGGAAAGCCTGGGGTAGCACCCCCCCGCAACTCTGGAGCAGTGGAGCTTCAGTTTAGGATCAATGTGAGCGTCGGATGGTTGACTTTACACCTTCAAAAGGTACATGGAACCTGCATGAAACCTCCATGAAATCTGCATCAGTTAGAAGGCGCTATATAACCACCGTGTCTAGACACAAGAAACATGTTCGAAACCCCCATGGAACCTCCATGAAATCTACATGAAAATCCATGGAACTAACATGAACTAACTTTAATCAACATGAATTTGAAGAAATGAAGCATTGGCATGCAGGTTTTTCTATTGCGATACCTCCATGGAACCTCCATGAAAACGACATTGGTCAATCCACAAAGAACAGTGATTTATACTTCCAGCTTACCAAAAGTAAAAATTCAAAATCTCAGCAAATAAGGGAAACACAGTTTCTTGAAACCAATTCCAGCGTGGTCCTTTCCCTTGACTGATGCAGGTTTCATGTTCCATGTAGCTTCCATGGAGCCTCCGCGGAACCTCCATGGAACCGGCATCAGTCAGAGTACATGAACCAACAAGTGTAGATAGAGATCAGATTTAAAAAAAACAATACAAACAATACAAACACACAAAAACAAAACTATATAAAACTATATAAAACTATATAATTTAATATCTTGTATAATTTAATGTTGCACATAACTCTGACTTCCCAGACTTCCAAACCACCAACCCAAACCACCAACCATTTTTGCATAACCTGAATTTTGGCCGCAGAAACCACACGTAGAATCCTGCAGGAAAACACAAAAAACCTTCCTGGCAAATGCCGAAAATTGGGAAACCTGGAGGTGTGAGGTAAATATCATCGATACTCTATTCATTGGATTGGTTTAAGGGAAAATCTACAGGAAACCATGGTTTTTACCATCAAATATAGGGCTTTCCTGTAAATTTTCCCATCATCCAATTCTATGATCTATACCATCTGTATATCTGTATACCATCCTGGAAACTATCTGTTTCTGTCTTTTTGGGGATTACTATACTCAGATGTTGGTAAGCGAAAAATGTGAAATGACCCACAACACCCAAGTGAATCGAGCTGATCATTTCCCCATGTCTTGCTGATAAAACCCTCATGTTGGTGAAATCACGATGGTTGACACTTGATTCCCCAGTTGATGTTGGAATCAACTTAAATGATGCATACTTTGCGCCGGTGAAATCCCTATGTGTTGCTTAAATCCACACTGTTTCCTGGTTAAATTCCTCTTCCCCCAGTCCTGGATGTCCTCCACCGCACCCGGCGGCACCAGCCGCTGTGCGGCAAAGATCACCATACAGGAGAAGCCTGGCAAGAAATCGCCGCGTGGAGAAGTGTTCAGAACCCATGTTGATTGGTTTTTAGGGGATTATACTACCAATATATTGGGGATTATCATAATCCAACATGGGAAATGTGGAAGAGTCGGATGAACCCGTCAAAATGGACAGATAATATGCACTTTCAGTTGTATACGTGAAAACATGTTGCACTTAAACCACAAAAACAAGCGTTCAGAACAAAAGAACAAAAACACACGACCAGAAAACAGCCATTTGATGATCGTTGAAGGGCCAAAAAGTTGGCCAATTGATTTCCAATATATGGAAATTGGAAAATCCACCATTCAAACATGATTTGAAAGCAGAGTTTCGACGAAGCGAGCTGCTGCAGTCGCACATGGCACGTTTTGCGAACCAGCTGACTCAAGGGCCCTCGGGCCGATACATGTCAGAAGCACCGGATGGAATGTGCAGGGA
>Ga0126342_10014262_pt1 | contig 14042 bp, 11 predicted proteins | sample Cyp1metagenome_FD_92528 | JGI IMG/M metagenome (GOLD analysis project Ga0126342, IMG submission 92528) | Coral microbial communities from Lord Howe Island, Old Settlement Bay, Australia - Cyphastrea 1 metagenome | ecosystem: Host-associated > Invertebrates > Cnidaria > Coral ...
CCACCATCCCGGCCCTACCAGCCAGCTCACCTAACTTCTCTTCCACCTCCAGCCCTACAATGCCCAGCCCACTCAAGCTCAGATAAGACAAGATTATATAGATGTTAATAATGATATTCATTTTGTGAGGCACGGAGTAGCTACTGTGGAATGAGCAAGGGAATAAAATACACTTCAACACATTGCAATACACCACCTAAAAACATCATAAAACAAACAAAAGAAAACCACAACTATGCAATCACTAGAATTAGTAATGAAAAACAAATGAAAACTCCAAAAAGGAGGAACAACATATGAAAAAAAATGTAAATATCTATGATAAAAAAATTGAAAACCAAAATGAAAAATGATAAAATAAGTAAATCATTGATTTCCAGAGTAAGGCTGGCAGAGATTATTATAAGATTAAGAATGAGATAAACCCAAGAAAAAACTATCCACAATGGAGGTTATTAGTATACCCTTACTTGAGATGATTTAAAGGACCCCCAGTCATGGTTGGTGGGAATGTTTATCATTGGCTTTACCACGTTACTCATATATATATATATATCTCATATCATACCTGGCCAAGTGATGCACATGGCTTGGGGGATTGGATCAATATTAGGTGGCGAGTTTTCAGCATTTCCCATTAAACTTCATGAAATCCCATTAAACTTCATGAAATCCCATTAAACCTCATGAAAACCCATTAAATCCCTATGAATCACCACTAAAGTCCCATTAAAGTGAGGCAGCAGTCAGATCTCGAGGTTTCAAGGCTTGAGATGGTTGGAGAACAAGAAGCAGCTCCTCGCTCCTCGGCGACACGAATCATGGGGCAGCTCCTGGGAAGAAAAGGCCACGAATCATGGCGTATCAGATCTAACAACATCTAACAACCGTGGATTTTGGGGCTGAAGATGGCTCATCATAATATGATTATGTTATATCATTTTGTTATTATTTTGCTAAGGGTATATTATTGTTTTTATATATATATATATGTGTGTATGTGCGTATATTATCATGAACATGATATATCACTATGATTGTCGTGCTGTTGCCCACGGCTGCAAAGTCTTCAGCCCTCTCCGGAGTCGTGTGCAGCAGATGTACTTTGCAAGAGCGACCCTCTATGTAGCAAGCCTTACCAGAAATTCCAACTTCTGGTGAAGACTGATATAAAGACAATATGCTATATATAATATAACACATGTTTTTTCCAAATACATATATATATATATAATTATGTAATATTGTAATATGTATATATATATATGTGTGTATTTATGTATTTATGTATATATATATATATCAATAAGGGGACCTCGATAAACTGGTGTTTATTTGTGTTCATAGAGTTCTTCCATTTGGGCCGCAGGTCTACCATCATGCTGCCCGCATGAATGAGCAGAAGGATGCCATCCTGCAAGCCATTGCCGGCGAGGAGGTCGGGCTGATGGAGAAAGAATTGTGTTGCAACTGTGGAAAATGACCATCAATTGGGACTGGATGCCATCGATGTGCAATTACCAACAATTCTCCTGTGGGTCGATTGGGATGCCGGGACCACAAGAAACTTAGGTTTGAGAGTTCTTGTGTGACTTTCATTGCGAAAAACATAATGGAACACGTCCTGACATTACTATTACTTGCCACAATCAGCAATTGTCACAGCTGCGGTGGCCAGATCTTGTGGCAGGTAGAAAATCTGGATCCAATCTATCAACGAGCTGCAAGTTCAGCTTCTTGGACTTGGTGGTGCAGGGATGTGAAGGGATGGCAATTCCGAGCTTCAACCAATGAGAATGCGAGATACTTACTATCCATTTGCCTATGAGTAAGCGACAAAATTAGCGGAAGATTAAAGTAGTAGGGAGTGGACTTGGGATGTTCAAATTTGTGTGAAACCCTTCACAGCCGATAGGGGACCACCCACTTACCGATACCCTATTTGTACGCAGCATGGAAGCACAAATCTTGGGGACCACCCGCTTTGGCCATGTCCATTGGGAGTAGTAAAGAAAATTGTCCGCGACTCATACTGGCATCATTCTACCGCTAGAGGGGTTGTAAACGTGACTTGCAGAGGTCCAAGTGCTTTATTGGACCCAGTGGGGTTCATGTTGATATTTTCTAGAGATATTTGCAGCTTTGTTCATTGTACCTACATATATACATACATATATGTATATATATATATATACATACACACATCACAGGACATGTTATATCTGATACAGTAGGTACATATTATCATATTATCATATGCAGTATTTACATAGCGTGCACATACTACATATTTTGGTATGTACTAGTACCTTATATATATATGATTATTTATATATATATATATATTGTGTGTGTGAGATATGTATATTGTGCAGCTATAAAAAGTGTACAGTCCCGCCTAAAACATGGGTTGTGCCATGAAAAACATCGCCAGGTTGGGGATCAGCTCTTGAAACTCTTCGAGGGGCAGAAGGTGAAGAAGATCTTCAGTGGCTCGCCTGTTTTTGGTGATTCCCTATGGTGAGGATGTGCCGCAAAATGGATCATAAATAGTTAAGATATATAAAAGACCATTCACATACATATACATGTTCATGTATACGCACATATATATATATACACATCATATATGTATAAGCATGCATACACATGAATACATACATTTAAGAGGACATATTAGTGTTCCATCATCTTCTTCCCTCACTTCGCTTTTGTGGCAGCGGCAGGAGATTTGTTTATGCTTTAGTAGAGGTTTCACCGCAAGCTACACTGTACATGCATGTACTGTACATGTCTATAGTCTATATTTCTGACCTCATGGCTGACCAATGGCGGGGTAATCCAATTCCAACTCGATTTCCTTGACACTATCGGTGACAAAGGCTGCTTAACAAGCACAGGAAACAAAGGAAGGAGAATCCCAAATTTGTGTGCCCGTTGCAGTCATCATAACCTATTCGCTCTTGTTGGTTGACAGGTCAGTCATTGGCCCCACCTTGTTGGACTTAAATTCCAGGTCAACCCATGGGATTGGCCTACAGAACCCATTTCTGATAAAGGGATGGTTTATGATGGTTTGTTGTTGGGTTGGCCACATGAACTCCTGATCGTTTCGTGTGTTGCCGTAGCGCAGGTCATGATCAGGTGATCCGCTTTCACACGCTCAAGGGCTTGCCGGTGCATCGGGAATCTTGCGCCTTGGCGAATCGAGTCCTCGGGAAATCTGCAGGGTTTTGTCCCATGGGTTTTGACTGGGAAAAATCACAGTTGCAGTTGGTGTTTTTGTTGCTCCAACCTTTTGGTTGCAACAAATATTGGGATCATGTTACATGTTTGTTTGCCAGCATTTTGTCGAAATGGGTTTGTCTGAAAATACCACATTTCCTACGATTAATGGTAAATTTCCCCATTGACATTGCCAATTGAAGGTGTCTTTCTGCGAGAGCGGCCGCAATGTTCCAGTGACATCTTGCGTAAGACGCCCTCCATCTTCAGAGACCTGATTCGATTCTTGGTTGGGCAGAGGGGTGCAGACAGGTGATTTATCCAGTTGTGTTGGCTGCAACTTTTTCAGATAGCCCAGAATCAGGCTCAGACCATGGTGCACACGCACACACACTTGAAACCTATAGGACCTATAGGGCCTAAGAAAGCCGAAGAAAATAACATGTGTTGATCCCACGTTGCCATATTGCCATGTTGCCATGTCGCATCCCAGGATATCGCGGTCAAACGTCGCCCCTGATGGAGCTGGAACAGCAGCATTTGGCGCTGGTGTTGATCGCCCGGAGCTGAGCCTGTTGATCAACCAATGGATTTACAGTGCTACCATGGGCTAGGCTAGCCTATTTTCAGACAAACATAGACAAACCCACTGCAAACCCATTTATTGTCTTTTGAATATGAAGAAATGTAGAAAATACCATTGATATTGTTTGGATTGGACTTTGTAGATTTGCAGCTAAGGTGCATGTTCTGTTCCCCTTGATAGGAGACACATTGAAGCACAATTGTGTATCACTTTCAATACAAAGCTTGGCTTCTTTTCGGTGTGCTGTGTTTGGGCTCACAATAAGTTCAGCAAGAACTGACACAAGCTGGCACTCGAATAGCTCCATTTTTGCTCCGTGTTTCAACTTGTTCCTAAATGTCGGCACTTCGTCAATGCGAAGTCGGGAAGTCGGGAAGTCTCACATGTCACTGCAGAACCGTTGGGCAGAGCTTGGTAGAAACAGAATGCCATGGCTGGTCCATGTCCAGAATTCCTGGGCGAAGAGTGCTCCATCGCCGGATGCGGACAACATTTTTGAGATCTCCAACTCCATAGCTGCCTGTCAATTCCGATTTGTAGGGTTTTGTTTGTGTTGTTATGCTACCTTGAGGTGTTGGAAAACAATGCATGATTTTTTGTATGAACTACTTGCTCTTGATTCAGGCTCGCGGCCACCTTTTTACTGAATGCAAATCTGCGGATATTTTGTGTTTGTGTGTGCGTGCTTTCTTTAACAATAAGCCACTCCTGAACTTTGGCATAGGGTTAAGTTAATTATATTATATACATTGGCGATGAATGCGTCAGGGAAGGGGCGAACCTCACTAATTATAAATATCCATAAATGATGTTTTGTATAGGGAAGCCATTCAGAAGGCCCTGAATGTAGTAGGTTTGCCAATTCTTGAAGGATCATGTTGAACATGTCCGAAAAGATTGAAAAATACGTCAGCCTCTAAGTGATATAAACAATTCATAAGTTTCATAAGTCTTCCATGCTTTCTCTTGGGGAGGGAAGCCTCTACTGTAACGAAATGTGACCCAGGGCATGGAGCTGAGGTTGCAGTGGATCCTGACCATGGCATCAACGGGTGGTATCCTATCGACAGCTCAGCGTGGCTCTTCGTCGAAGCAGCCCAGAAGGTGGGGGAGATTTCAGAGCCTTGGAGCAGGGACTGGTTGGGTAGGTGACTCGTTCTGTAGAAAAACACACACACACATATATATCTATATATATAATACACACAGATATTTATATATTTATATACATATAATATATATATATAGTGAATTTAGGGTACAGTAGATTCACTATTGATTACATTGGTTTGTGTAAATTATGACATGACATCACGTTTCAAAGCTATCGTTTCCTTGGGTACAGTCTAAGGTTGGGATGCTTACAGCCAGAATCCAATGGAATTGGAGAATCACAGCTGTGACCAACACAGCTGTTTGATTCTGTTTCGGTACTGACAATCGTGGACCTAGATCCTATAGGCCTATATTATATATATATAGGTATATATGCATATATATGCAACTATAGCTGACTAGAACTGATCCAGATCTCAGATCCCCTTCCAAAGCTATGGTGGATCCAGTGGATCCAGTGGACACGCCTCAAGGACGATCACTTCGAGCTTGATGGTGGAGTTCTGCCACAGCTGGAGGTTAGTGTCCCAAAGCTGGCACCGTTGGATCTCACTTTGGGAGATCCTGAAGAGCCGTTGCGGAGCCTGTGACTTTGATCGCAACTTAAAGGGTTGGCTCCAGGCATTAAGTGCTGCTCCATACTGCTCCATTGAGGTCAAGCAAAATCACTGATGAAGCGCTGTTGAAGTTACACCGCGATGGCTTTGTGATCGTAGACCAGGCCTTGTCTCCTGCACTTTGCGAGACTTTGCGCCATGAAATGGACATCTTGTTGGAGAATGGCCAGATGTGGGATAGTCAATCCTACTCACATGAAGAGGGAGCCCTGCATCATGATATTTGTGTGGCTTGGTCTTGCTTGGACGTTTTGGGCGTTGTCCAGGGATAGGAAAGATGTTGAGTTTTGTTTCTGCAGGAGGCCAGGTTGCTCATTTGAAGCCAATTGACCTTCCGTATGATTATAGACATGTTGTGGCTGACATTCGCCCTTGTCTTTTTGGAGCCTTAACATCCTTGTGCGTTTTGTCAAGGATAGTTGCTCAATCAGGCAGAATTAATGATATTTCCTAGCTCGCAGGGTTCCTATAAGCATCACGGTTTGTTTTAAATAGTGGTTGACCCACTTAAGTTCTGCTGCTTTCAAGTTCTGGGAAAGCCGCCATTTTCATGTTTATTTTCATTGCTTGAATCCCTGTTTTTGGACAGGAAGATTGCCATTTTTGGCGGGTGAAATCTGTTCCAGCCAACATTCAGGAAACCACCCTGGACTTCAAAGATGTTCGTTTCTATGCGCCCACCTTCACTCGCATGGGCACGGACGAAGGTTTGCTGCGGGTCTTGCGCAGGCTGCCAGTGCTGCGGGACCTCTCTATGCAGCACTTGAGAATCTTGGTGTCACCGTTGGCCATCAAAGATGTGTCAGTTTAACTCCGAAAGCGTTGGTGTTGGGGCAGACCATGGTGCACCAATTTTCAGTTCAACTCCGATTCCAAAATGTTCAATGCCCCCATTCGGTTGATGATTATAGGGAGTTACACCACCCAATATATTTGGGATTGTCATCACAGGATCATTGGTTCGATAAATGAGGAACCCCCATTGACCGCCACTGACCAACCATTATCGGCGGCTCTTGGTCCAAGGACTGCAGATCAACAAGGGCAATGGTGGCTGCTACACGATGCACACGGACTCCGGCGTTTCTGGTGAGGAAGATGGAAGCCTCGCACCAAGGGGCATGGAAAGGATCATGTGTCATAGAGGGATCAAATCTGTATGTCGTTATATAGAATATACGACCGTTAGGAAAGTCCGTGGCAGGCAGTTGATTGTGTGGAATGTGGATGAATAGGGTGGCTTATTGTTATTTAATGATATTGCTCACAATTTGTTGTATATGTTTGTAGAATTCTCCGCTGATTGGGATGGTCCAGCACTGACCCTGATGTCTCCCGACATCGTGATGCATATGTTTCGTGGAGCTGTGGTTCGCATCGGCCACACGCTCGCGCTCGCGCTCCCAGGACGGCAAGTCTTGCGTGTGACGGCTCTATTCTATTTGAATGAAGGATGGACCTCAGAACACGGAGGAGAACTGCGAGTGTATCCATATCCATCAGCACCAGTGAAGATCGCTCCTCTTCTCGGGCGACTGGTTTTGTTTCATCCGCGCCTGGCAACTTGACCAGTTCAGTGAGTTGGACAACTACTGACATCATCAGCCGAACATTCCAAGAGGTTATCAGAACTACCAGTAGGGTGGTTGTCGTGGCTGGGGTTATCGTTATGGTCTTTCTGTGTTTGTTGACGTTTGTTGTTTGCTTCTTAATTAATTGTTTTGTTTCTGGTTTCCTTTTTCAATAGTGTTGTCCTTGTGGTTGTTGTCGCAGTGATGGTGGTTGAATCCTATCATCTCAGTCCTGACCAGCGCTGAGGTACACGAAGTGTTGCCCAACTTCCGCAAGCGATATTGCTTCACCCTATGGTGTGCAGTGCCTTAATGGAGCAATTTGGAGTTATATATATATATAGAATGACACCATTGGTGATATGACCAAGACACCTCACACCCGAACTGACCGTACATGTAAACATGATTAAACATTAAACATGCATATAAGTTGGATATCCATCGATCGTCGATTGATCCAAAAAAAAAAACATCCATCCATCCATCCATCCGTCCGTCCGTCCGTCCATCCATCCATCCATCCATCCATCCATCCATCCTACCATCCATCCTATTTGTACGTACAATCTATGTGTTTCTCTGTTTGTTTGTCTGTCTTTCTATCTACCTATCTATTTATCTATCTACCTACGTGTGTCGTGTGTGTGTATATCAATGATATGCTGGGGTCACTTGCCACATTTTGTGGTGCTGGGCAGGCTGCCCGCAGCTCCTTTCATGAGCCAGACCACTTGAGGTCGAGCAGAGTAGCACCAGCAGTCATTTCATGGAGGATCTGGAGTCCATGACTTGCTTCAACCAAGCTTGCTCTGTGTGCGACACTTGGAATGCCTGGTTGGTTGACTTCTCTCTCTCTCTCTCCCTATGGATGCTACAAAGACAGTGGGTTGGAAACCGTACTCGTTCCTTCAAACATTGCCAGGTTAAGTTTAATTCTGATCAGTGTTTTGCTTGACAGCTGGTGCGTGTGTCATGATGTTCCTTCCTTTATGACCAACAAAGAAACAGCTGGGAGTTTCCCCCGTAGCACCACACTGATTACTTGCAGGATCATCCCACTTAATAAGCGGTCAATAAGCCGAGTTAGTAAGTCCCCACAAACCTAATCGCAAGTAACTAGCTATACAGGCTATATGGCTATATGGCTTTACAACATAATAATTATATACAATTATGTGATGTTTTTTACACTGGCCATGATGGCCATGAATATCGACATATCTGAGTGGCTTATAAATGTGGAAACATGAACCATTCATGATTCGTGGGATGATCCCACTTCCACCAGCCCCAGGAAAAGGCGACCCACTTGGAAAAAACGCCACGGTCGAAGCTGCTGCAAGTTCCGCGACCCCTGCGGTGCCTTTTATTGCCGGCAACGTGGCTTAAGGGTTAGGGCAGGAGAGATATGTAGGCTTGTCTAGTGCTGCATGCAATACAGGTCCTGTTGGGTCCTGTTGGGTGCTTAAAGGTGTGCCACGGATGATATGGCAGGCCAGCTCTTTGTTGTCTTTATGTTACATTTGGATATCCAAGACTTGAATGCTTGAAAGAATGATGTTGACTACTAGAAGTTATGCCATGTATATTCAGGGGTCAGTTCATTTGTTTGACATCTTCCAGTGTCATGAAGGCCATCTGCCGCATCGCCCTTAGGAGGTCCGACCTTTGCTGGTGCGCTACGTTTTCCGAGACTGCGAGCTGCAATCCGCATGCCGCTCACATGACGAAGGTCCTCAGAAGCAGGAGATGCTTGAAGGCACTGGGATGCCCTGAAGAAAATTGGACAAAATATGGCAGAATGGTGAGAATGAAGCTGAAACATTCTCTAAGATGCTTTCCTTGTGAAATTTTATGCTATATATTGCAGTATGAGGATGCGTAAAATAAATTAAAATAAGATAACATACGAGTATAACTTGACTTCCAACAAACAATGCCCTGCTTCGCTGCATGAATGCCTGTTATTCACAGTGTATCATTGAAACAATCCCTTCCAGGCATTGGCCGCTATCACCAACAAATGCGAGATGAGAACCCGACTCTTGGCAGATCTTGGCAGCACCGCACAGCAATGCACAGCAGCACACAGGAAACCATCGCCATCCGTGTCAAGTCGCCATGTTTCCGTCTAGATCAGCTTCTGACAAACGTATGGCATCGTATGGCATCATAGCTGTATACATATTTGATAATATTTGATATTTATTAACATTATAATAGGTATATATAATTGTATATTATTTATATTATTTAATATTTGTTCATTTGCAATTGTTCATTCTGAAAGCTCCTTGCCATGATATGCCCCGCCTTGAACTAGCTTAGACATTTGAACTATTTGCAAAGACACACAATTTCCCAGTAGAAATTTGATGAAATTTGACAAATGTTGATATTCCTAGCTGATTCTTGTTGTGGTCGTTTCGGTGCATGGTGACCAACACGGCCACTGAGGCAATGGTTCCGGCAGCTCTTAGAACAGCTCCCGGGAGCCGAAGTCGGCACCGCGCGCGCAGCGCGCCTGGGGTCCTATGAGTTGAAGGAGGTGATGAGGAGCTGCCCCTGGTGGGAAGATGCAGCCTGATGACCCATTTTTCCCTGGAAAGGTGTTGATGGTTTTGGGCGAGTGAGATGATTTGCTGCTGTTCGAGGCCGTTTTGGGGGCCGAAAATGTGGATTCTGAGTGGTGCTTTGAGCCACATTTTGGTGAGCTTGAATGCCATATAGAGCTTCGGCCCTAAGGCGCCGTGTTGCACAATGCTGCAATAGACTGAAGGTTGTACATAGCCCACTGTCATGGGACAAAGACTTCATTGATTGGAACAAAAAAAGGCAAAAAAAGGCCTGGTTTCCTCGAATCGGTGGCCAGCAAGGGTGGCGCTGCAAAGACATCAACAACTTGCTTGAGCCAAGCTCCGAAGGGCAACAGTATCAGCGGATGTTGGAATCCATGTTTGCGCACATGCCAATGATAAGCCAGAGGTTGATAGCAGCCCTGCTACCAGTTGCGCCAATACCCTCAGCAAAGTTGGCACAACTCACCTTGATGCTTTGATCCCCTGTAAGGTCTCCGACCATTGGTATTTGCATATATGGTCATATACGTACAGTCATTTCATTACTATAAACCATCCCGTTCTTGTTTGTGAGCATCACAGATTATGGTGGTTGAAACCATACCCCAGTCCCTTATATATTCTTATTTGGACTTGCCCTTTAGTGCTCAATCTGGCCTAGAATCCGAATGAATCCCTGGACACCAATGGTCACTATGGTGATTTCATGGTGATTTTTTCATATTTTTTCCTGGCCTCTTGCCATATCTTGCCATGTCAAGGTGGCAGATCGCAACCCAAGGGCCTTCTTGGTGATCTCCCCATTGCTCTCAAAACCGGAGCTCTTGGAGAAAGTCTCCAGCTACAGCTGGACGGAGATCAAGGAACAACTGCAGGAGCCATCGAACTCGCCACGGTTTCCACGGGACGTTGTTGGAGCTGAGTGGATGATGTTGGAGACAAATGGAGTTTTTGTTGATGGGAAAAAACTACCAGGATCATGAGTATTATAGCATTGTTGAAAGTTTGAAGAAATTGTGTAGAATGATGTCGAATGCATGTGGGGCTTATAGGTTTTGGTTTTCCCATGGCTCAAACCACCAGAAACGAGGGGAATCCGCTGTGCTGTTTGTTTTACATGAAGCAAATCGAAGCCGTGGATCATGATGTCAGTTACTGCAGTTTCTTGATATACACATCTATATATATAGATATAGAAAATTATATATCATTTAATTCTCCATTCCACTAAGAAATGCTAAGAATATGATATTTGGACTGGTTTGGTAAACGGCCACCCCTGGAACTCTGATGAAGTACTGGATTTTGATGGATTTGTCATACAGAGGGGTTATTATTTGGAGGATGGGATTAGTTGGCAGGTACTGTAGCCTGTTTCATTCCTGCAGCCTTGGCATCCTCTCATAACAGGGTATCCACTTGGAACTCATTGTTTTCACCCAAGTCGCACCGGAACGGCTTGAGATCCTGGATCCATCTGGATCCCTAAACCTGATCCTATGACTGCCGCAGGACGAACTTGCCTCCCTGATCCGTCGCGAGTCTGACGTGTGGCGGGGCTTCATCCAACGTCATGCGGATATGGTGAGCAAGGACGGGAACAACGGACGTTGAGCGGTTGGAGGGGTTTGAGTTATAGGATGTTATAGCTCCGGTCCAGTTATCCAATGGCTATACCATTTAGTACCAATCCTTTTCAGATTTTTCAGGGATCATTGACAGATTGTGGTATTTGATGTGGGGTGCATTTGACACAGTGACACATTTTGAAACATGAACAGTTGCCAAAGCTGACAAAAAGTATGCCCTGCATGGAGAGCAGGGCTCCAACTAAGATAGTGGATGTACGGTGTCATGTTTCAAGGATGCATTCTTTGCAAAGTATACCACAATTATTCCACAATTGCCAGCCATGGGTGAAGGTTTCTGAAGTATGGTGAACCACAGTAATTATACCACATTTATACCACATTTTATCCACATTTATACCACAATAATTCCACAATTCTCCAAGATTTATCACAATGGATCACCAGATTGCAGGAGTCGCTGAAGATCATTCAGAAGGTCTTGATGCTTGGCCCAAGACCTGCACCGAGATGCCGGGAATAACAGCCACCGCCTTGAAACTGAGGGGACGATTAAAGTTTTCATGAAGCAGTTTGAAAACGTAGTTTCAGCCATGTTTGATCGATCATATATATATATATATGTATATATATATATATATGTGTTCTGATTTTTGGGTTGGGTGGATCACTCCAAAGAAATATCAAAGTGTTCATCAAATAGCTGGGAGGTCCAGCTCTGGCCGTCTGTGAGTTTCAAGCTGGACAGCAGGTGAGGATGGCCTCGATGATGATGATGGTGATGGTGATATGTTATGATGGCGACAGTTTGGGAGAGGTGAACAATTGCTGAGCGCGAGGAATGTGAAATGCCCTCAGGAAAAGCTGCGTTCCTGGCTCTGGACTGGGTCAGAAACTCAAAGCCATGAAAGCTGCTTAAGCTTGCAATGGTAATCTATGGCTTGTTGTTTTTCAGGGCCAGAAACGTTGAGTGTCACGAGCTGCAACCGATCGGGGCCCAGGTGAGTTCACCCTCCGCTTTGCGGAGGATGTCGACGAAGCCAATGAGGCGTGGGCTGTTGACGCATTAAGCCTTTGGGTGGCTCATAAGGTGTGCCACTTGAATAGTTTAAGTCATTTTTGTTGGGGGTTATCTCCAATTCATCAAACATATCCATAAAGTTTATCTCGGCTTATTCATCCGGGAAAAAAGCGTGCGTGATTTCCCGGGTCTACACCTGCAAGGCCGCGGGTGTAGAGTTGCATGATGAGAATATTCAACACATGATACACAGAAGTGAACTTCAGACCAAATCTCGTTCCATTCATTGTCCTGGGGTTTAGAGAGCGGCCAGTACCAACATCAGAATCAGGGGATTTAAATGGATTTAACATATTTAAACGAAAAAACACAACAGTTTCTCATGATTCTGACTCAGTCTTGCAGGCTTCATGACGAAATAACATTTATTGAACTTGTCATCTTGGGGGTATACCCCATTTTCAGACAGACCCATATTTACCATTCATTGATTAAATATCATGGTTGTCATGGTTCAAATATGAAATCTCATTGTTGCGGCTTACATCTCCAGTTTTGAGACGCCTTAAATCTAGGATCCTCTGGAGTCCAGTTGTTTTGATTAAATGATGTTCATCATAGTGATGTTTGAAAAACAATGGATTGGTTTAAGGGAAAATCTGCGGGAAACCCCCATACATAGGAAAATCCGGAAAATCCATGGTTTTCCCGTCGATTTCCCTTGAACCAATCCATTGAAAAGTTGGATTTCCCAGGCCCGGGAGTTGGCTGAGATGAGATTCGCGGAGGCAGAACAGCGCTGGGTCACTTGGCCCAACCTATACAGACTATGTACAACATCTACATAGAATTACCTACATGTATATGCAGTATATGCATTATATGCATTGTTTAAAACATATTGATATTATAGTATGTATATACTGTAATATCATGTGTATATATATATTCACGCATATATATATACGGTAACACATATGTATATACGCGGGGGTATGTTCTGTCGATCCATTTTTCTATCTATTTTTCTATCTATCTATTTATCTATCTATGTATCTATCTATCGATCGATCTATCTATCACCTATCTATCTAGCTGTCTCTCTCTCTCTCTCATCTGTCTATCTAACTATCTATCTAATCTATCTATCTATCGATCTATCTAATTTAATCTAATCTAAATCTAAATCTAAATTAATCTAATCTAATCTAATCGAATCTATATAATCTAATCTAATCTAATCTAATCTAATTTTTTATCTATCTCATTTGTCTATCTAACTATGTATCTATCTATCTACCTATCTACCTGTCTACCTATCTACCTATCTACCTACCTACCTACCTACCTATCGATCTATCTATCTATCTAGCTAGCTAGCTAGCTATCTATCTATCTATCTATCTCTCGGTCTGTCTACCTGTCAATCTATCTACCTGTCTACCAGTCTATCTGCAACCTTGAAAACCGAACTATTCTGCGAGACTTCTTCATTTTTCAAAGTTGACAACATTAAAACAAGATGAAGCCCACGAACCCGAATGCTCACACGTATGTCCAAGATAACGATGTTAAAGTATCGATAATGATATGAGATGCAAATGTCAATGCTCAAACTCCAGAAGCAACGCCTCTTGCCCCAGCAAACCATGCAGATATCTCAGCTGCACACAGCGCAGAAAGCTCGGCAGCAGCACCGCAGCAAGGACACCGAGCAGCATAGTTAGCGGCAGCA
>Ga0126342_10014263_pt1 | contig 14042 bp, 11 predicted proteins | sample Cyp1metagenome_FD_92528 | JGI IMG/M metagenome (GOLD analysis project Ga0126342, IMG submission 92528) | Coral microbial communities from Lord Howe Island, Old Settlement Bay, Australia - Cyphastrea 1 metagenome | ecosystem: Host-associated > Invertebrates > Cnidaria > Coral ...
ATATCCACATTAGCGATACCCAAATATCATATATTATTCATAGTTCATCACATATAGATAATATATAAATGCAGCAATTTCCTGCAAGCGATACCCCCCAAGTTTACCATATATCATTATTGTGCAAATGTGTGGTAAGCGATGGGACCTTCCCAAATTTGTGGATGTCCTTTCCGTGAACCTAGGGTTTTCACAATCGCTCAAATGGTCCCCTTGTTGGTGGATGCAGGGTTTCGCATGGTTTTGCTACTGTACTCAGTTGCTCAATTAATCACAATTACACATCTTCCATCGTGAGTTTGTTTCTTTCAGCGAGGCGTGCTCACACTAGTGAGCATGGCCCATACGATTGATTTCTTTTGCCATGGCTGCCATGGTTCGTGTGTAATGAGGAATCTGTTGAGAGTCTCCGTAACTGCATTCCTTTGTGGTGCGCTGATGGTCTTGCCAGCAACGGGAACTGGAGTCCTGGCAGACTGGCCGGCGGGTGCAATCTACCCCGTCACAGTGTTGCTCGACTGCAGTGAGTTGAGAACAGGCACAATTTGTCAGACCCTGAGCCTTATGACAATTTTGTTGGCAAAATTACATATATAATCATATATATATACAATTATATATATATATACACATATGTTGTAGTGATTCTGAGTTGGCTGGCACAAGTTAATCGTTTTGCGTGTCTTTGCTTGGCATTGCCATCTTTGCTATTCCGACACTCCGCGACTAGCTCCTGACTTGGGATTCTGATTTAACAAGTCAGGTTTATTCTGCAGATGAAAGTGGTGTATGATTTGAAGTGGTACCAGCTCAAAAGTGTGGAAGACTTAAAGATTGTGGAAAAGGACTGCTCAGATGTTTGTGGCCATTTTTGCCTGCTTTTTGAATCTTTTTGACCTGCAGCTCTCCAGTGATGGTGTTAGCCAACAAAAGCCACAATTCAGTTGCTGCTTGATACAGGTGTTAGTTTGGATATGCATTGCGAGACTAGTTTTGCTGATGCAGTGGAGAGCATAGCATGTTGTGCTATTGGGTTTGCAACTGAATTTTATGCTGCAGAGTGCCGAAGGAGCACAAAGAGTGCGATACATTGCTGTGGCTCAGCTTGAAATGTGGCGGACGGGCCATGATGGGCCAATGCCTCTAGATTATTCTAGATTAGCATCCGTTTGCTATTTAAATTATATACTTTGGTGTTCACCAGGTTCCAACGGTTCCAATATGTTCCAATGTTTCGTTTGACCCATTGTATACCGTATGCACAGGCCCAATTATTTGGTGAGTTGATGTTCATTTCTTGCTCATTTGCTCGGTATCCGCTATCCAACAAGATGAAAGGGTCGCACCATGAAGAAGGCTGAAGAAGCAGATAGGCACATTCAAACACCCCAGAGTATAGTGATGCCGCCGCCTGATCAACAACACCCCAGTTTATTGATTTGGAGTGGGCAATTTCTCACTAGTAATTCCATATTTTCCGGAGACAGACCCCAGGGGCCCCAGGGGCCCCATCAACTGATGCTGAGCCTTGGCTCCAAGGAACAGTTTGTTGCCAAAAGAGGTGCTTCACAGCATGCAGACCAACAATTTGGAGCTTGCGCACCTTGCCGGAGCTGGAAAAATCAGCTTGTAGATCTTGTAGATCTTGTAGATCCGGCAAACAGCGGGGTTAGCCACCAAGTTGAACTGGATTATGTACCTATGGCATCCTGTACCTACATTACGCAGAGGTCACGCCTTTTTTGGCATGCAGAAGCGCAAATTCAGCCAAAATTGTTGGGAGATATTGGCACTACCCACCAAAACTGTTGGCTACACATGCTTGAAATTTGAAACTAGACCATCAACTTGTGGATTTGGTCTGACCTACCAAAACACTGACCAATTCCACCCAATTCCCACAAAACCTATGTTAGATGTTTCCACTCCAAGACTTACAATTTCAACTGTGTTGACCTGTGGTTTGCTCGTGTTCATGTGCTGTTTATTCTCGGCTATTGAAGAAGTGTTCTTCCACCTTCAACAGCTGCTTGAGTCCACGCTGGCGCCAGGTATACTTATCAAGTCATTGCCTCAGTTCCACTATGCTCACCTTGCTTCGGAGATGTTCCGAGCTACACTGACTCAGAAAGAGCCATACTGAGTCACAACACGTCCTAGCGAGTCATGTCCCCCGGCTCCTGCTCTCACCTGACTTCTTACTTAGTCCATCCTAGTCCATCTATATATGCATTATATGATAAATTATATGCCTATATGCTTGACGTTCCTCGGCCTTGATTTCACCTGTGTCCCTACGGCCGAGGACATGTCTCTGCTTTTTGCAGACATCGTGGGCTTCACCGGGTGCGCAGAAGCAAAAATAAGCAAGGGACCGGTAGACCGGTAGACATGTATAGCAGCACTTGTCTTCGTGAGAGATACTAAGTTACTAAATGATACAGGTGCTGGACATGCTTGAACAAACGCCAATTTGTTATTCAATTATTCATGTTATTCCCATTCTTCTCTGTTTTGCCTTAACTTATTCATTTGGACCTGAGTCTGAGTGGTTTGGACTCTGGCGTGCACTGCCATACACATGGAAGTGAGTGTGTTCGCATGGTGGCGCAAGGTACTGTACTAAGCACAAGAGCAACCCAAGCACCGCGGTGAGGCCTAAAGTTGAAGCATGTTGAAGTAAAAATGCAAATATTGCAAATGATGGGTTCGGCATGCTGTGCAGATGCCGACTATTAGCACTTGAAGCTAGCAGCTGTGATGTTGGGAGGCATGTCCTGTCATCATTGATAAGCAAAGCACGTTTCTCAAACATGCTCCAATAAAAAAAACTGATTGCCGAATTCATGCAGGTTGGTCACACACCTTTTCGCTCGGTGGCAGCCTGAGCAAGCTAGGAGATTTGAGAGCTGGCCTGTCGATTGAACATGTTACCGTTCATCCAAGTCTCTCGATGTGTTGGACTAAGCGAATTGGTCAGCCTAGCTACGTTGCTTTTGATGTTTCTTGATACGTAATGGGCTGGGCCTTTTCTCCGAGGGAGAAACTGCAACAGGATACTATGTAGATTTGTGCGGAAGTTGACTATTCAGAACTCATAGTTAGATATGATTGGCTTGTATTGGTTGCGACATGTTGCGACATGTTGCGACATTGCGACCATGCATTCTTTCCTTACAGCTTTGTGATTCTTCCGCTTCGAAGACAGTTCAACCAGCTCCAAGGTTTGACGACTGCTGCAAGCTCTTGGGAGCGTGACAATGGCTTGATTAGAATCTTAGATCTTGGAAGCCCTTTCCTAGACTGACTTTGCTATGGAAGATTGGGTTTGAAGTGATGGAGAGCAGTAGTTTTTGTTTGCAGATTCTTTTTCTGCAGAAACAGTGCACGTTTGGCAATTTCTTGCAGCAACAGTTCTAGAGCTCACCATCCATGCCATCCAGGTGCTGCAAGATTCTTCCGTTCATTGTTTGTGAGGTCACATAGTGCCAGCTTACTTCTATAAGTTATAGTACTGTAATTACGTACTATCAAGATCTATCAAGATTGATTGCTAAGTATATAATCGTATATGTGTCATATTTTATTTGAAAATGGTTTTGGGCACCTCATTATGCCTCATTGCTTCAACCAGACTGGAGAAGCTAAGGGTACACATCCATCCCGTGCTGCAGACAGTCATCAAACCGAGGTATAAGGTGTGCACCATTGGCGATGCCTACCTCGCTGTGAACGAACCCAAAACGCAGCATGACGATCGGGCACCTTTGATGCAACGCCAGCCATGGTGTTTCGTGTGGATCGTGGCCCTGAAAATGACAACTTGGAACTGGGGTGGGAGACGATGGACTGCAGGATGCAGGTGCAATCCAGTGACGGGGTGCAGACTTGACCAAGGGTACCAGTTCTCTCTTCAAACATCATACCATGTTCATTTTTGTGTCGGCTTGTCGGATACGGTTGTCTTTCATCTTTGTCATCAGTTCCCTATTGTTTTTTGCATATTTTGGCGATGTTGTGACAGGTCACTAATCGGACACCAGTTCCTATCAGTGCCATCAGTCAGGCTCAACCAGAGTTTGCCACATAGATATCCCAGAGTCCCATGGTTCAGCATTTTCCCCATTTAAAAAAAAAAACTGAACAAATCCACTAGATCTTGGGCGCCGTCCCGAGACCATTGGCGCATTGGTGCTGCTCCATTTGGCAATGGCCATGCTGAGAATCATCGTCCAGGTGAAGGGCTATAGCGGCTGTAGACCACGGTGCTGCTCTCTTTGGGAATCCGACCTGGCAATGGCAAGAGAGAATGTGTATCCATAAGCCATGGGAACATATAGGAAAATCATCCGTGTTACTTAATTAAAAGAGAAGTGGGGATGAGAAATAAGATGATGCGAAATCTTGAAACAGAACATGGATTGAGCTCTGTGTATCGCTAGTTCAGCAAAGCAGATTTGAATAGATTGAGCATTTTTGTGTTACTTCAGGAAAGAAAGCTTTGTCCCAGCTGAATGCCAGCTTGTGATGTTGAAAGGTGCTTGATTTCCTAGACCAAGGTCTAGATATGTCTACATTCTGCGTTGGGGTAGGTGACACTGGGATCTATCGACTATATCTGTCCTGAAACGTTCCGTTGTCGATTCAGCATCGCACCCTCATGCAGGTTCGAGATGAGGTGGATCATCAAGGACAGTTTTCATTTTGCATTGGGTGGCCATACCAGTACCAGGCATCAAGCAGGGCAAGATGACTTTTGGTCACAATGACCTCTTTTGACCTCTTTTGGCCTCTTTTTCAGATTGTGTTCCCCTTCATACTCCCTGCAGCCTATTAACATATTATTAACTGCACCTTGAATCCTAAGCCAGAGGGTTTCGACTTTTGGACAGGCCTTTCAGAAATCCTGTGGAGGCTTCATTCAGGTCCAAGGAATCAGACATATCCATAGCCGGGCCCGAACTTGGAATCAGAGCTAGCAGCTAGATCATGAAATGGTTTCTTGATGCTCCTGTGTGACGCAGTCAAGGATGCGTGCTTTCCAGAAACGTACATTTGCGATCTGGCATGCCATTTGGCCACACTGGTGTCCTTCAGGACTCAACATGCGAATTGGCCTCCATCATGGACAATTCGTTGCTGGAGTCATTGGTAGCAACCAGCTCCGCTTTGACATTTGGGGTGAGGACTGCTTGATGTCAGTGAAACAAAGAGCCCTTTCCTGAGTTTAGAAGATAGTCTTAGCATAGTTGAGGACATGCAAGGATAAAATCTTTGCTGGACTGTAACGCTATCGGCAATACTCTGGCTCTTGGAGAGGCGGTGCCCACTATTTTGAGTGTGTGTGTGTGTTGAATGTTTGGAACACCCCATGGCCGCCAGTGAAATCAACGCTTATTTCAATGGTAGAAACCCCTGTTTGCCCCTGCTCCCACGTTTGGACACCCACACGGCCAAGTATGGCCTTGTTCACGTTCACTCGGAAAGATCAACAAATGAACTGAAGGCGAAAACCCATGGATTTATAGATTATGGCTATGACTGAAGAATATCATTAGGATTGGTGAAAGTGCAACACCATTTCCGCTGAAATTGGTTCGCTGCCTTCCTACAGGATGTCTTGATTGGCAACCAAATGGAATCGAGCGGACTCTTGATCTGAACTTGCTGCGTTGTCAATTGCATCGGTTGGCTCTCAATGCACCGGCCTGTTTGACCTCGAAAAATCCATGCCACGATTGCTGATTGCAGCAGAACTCACAAACTTTCGCAATCTCTTAGAGTTGCAAAAAGCATCAAAAAGCATAAGTAATATTAGTAATATATTGGTAATATATTAGTATAAGATAGTATAAGGCGACCTTTCTGAGAGCTTCCCAGCAGAAATCAGCAAATTCCATCCTGCACCGAGGTGAGCCAGGACGGATTTGTTGCAGCGAAACCTTTGTGCAAGTCTTGAAGGACTTCAAACAGTGTCCTCCTCAGTTTGCAGTTATGACATGTTATGACATGTTATGACTCATGACTCAGTTATGACAGATATTCACAGAATTTCACAGATTAAGGTTGGCAGGGGTCAGATATCGATAGATATCGAATACCTATGTAATCCTATGAAAGCATCTTTGGGAGATAAACATCCAGAGCTACCAGCTGTGAGGGCTTCACCAGGTCCCAGGCACTAGACCCATGCCTTGATGACCACCGGATACCACAGGTGTGTCAAGCGAAAAGAACTCAAGCATGAGCAAGGCCATGCAAGGCCAAAGACCCAAAGAGCAATGGCAAAAGAATAGGGAAAGCCAAACATGTTTCTTAAGTTAAACTGTTCATATCTTTTCATGCGTGCCCCAAACGATTCTCCAATGGGATTTGCTCCAACTATTCCTTTACTTTGCTGTTCTGGTTTGGAGGAAGCTCATGGGAAAGCAGGTGGCCATGAAAGTGTTTGCTTTCCGGCTGCTACTCCGGATCCTATCGCAAGATTTGCAATGCCAGAAGTGCGCTCTTCATCCTTTGGTATCAAATTGCAGGCCCTACCTAAAGAAAGAAAGCACTAAGTGATTACAAAATTTACAAAGCGCAATGATTTGCTTCTTCTAGCTTCGCATTTGTTCCAGCCATCCTGTAGCAGAATCGCTAAAACATGGATTAACTACATTGCTACATTCGCAGCGACGCTTAGAAATCAAGATGTGTACCTGAAAAGTTGTATGCAGAGCAAGGCTGGCCATTATGGACAGATTACTATGACTCTTGACACTAAAAGTGCATCTCTTTTTTCGTGGTTCTCCTTTTGCATTTGGCTTCTCATGCGCACAGCGTTGACTGAAAGCATTTGCAAGCTGCGCTGAGGTTCAGCTTCACAGAGAGGGAGCTGGTAAAGTGTGCAGGGTCAACGAGAATGTTGCAGAGCTATCTCTTGGATCCTCCTCACGGTGCCTTGGTCTGGCAGCAAATTTGCAGATATCGCATGCGTGGACGATTCATGACAATGTTACAGACCTGTTAGAATTGCAAGTCTACATCTCTTTGTTGGGGCAAGGTCTTGCCATGTGTTTTTCAAGGTTTTATCAGGCAATGTCTAGCCCAGACTTTCAAAGATCATTGGGAAACCTGGCCAAGGCATAGGAACGGGTTTCGTGGAGACCCGGCCTTTGCAAAATGCTCGGAGAAGTGGGAAGACTGCTAGGCACCTGACTGCGAAGAAAACCAAGGGACAAAAAGCCAAATCCGAAGCTTGCAACATCTCGTGAAGGACAAAGCTGTTGGACAAAGGACAAAATGTGAGAAAATGTTAAACCATGGTGTCATAACAACTCTGAAAAAAGAAAGCCGCTTGTACCATGAGTGGTTTGGTGGCAAGCATCGCAACAGAATCAGCAACGTGATTGAAAGATAATCAGACATGCCTTGCGGTAATGTGGTAACGTCGGTTGTCCTTCTGCGGGAGCGGCGAGTTCAAATCCATGCCAAAGAGCGAAAACGCATGGTTGCCTGGCATGATTTTGGCCAGCTCGGATTCCTTTCGGCTTGAGAGCTGCCAGAAGAAATGCTCACGCATACTGTATTATATTATATTATATATATATATTATATTATATTATATTATAGATTATATATATATATACAACTCCACGCGTCAAACACAGTTCGACAGTGAAAACTCATTCCAGGATCCCTGATCTTTCATCGTGACCTTGGTAGAGCCATGGTAGCCAAGGCTTGTCATATATGTTCAAATATCTACATACTGTATATATACATATATTTATGATTATTTATGTATTTATTTATCTATTTTTGTATGTGTCCTGTTTCAAAGGTTTTCACGCATATCTAACAAACTTGTATGAAAATGTCATAACTGTGGTGGTGAGGGTGTCTAGATTCTAGGTTCGGGTTGCATAATGTCCTTTCAGTTTGAGTTGATTTATGAAGCTTGTGTTTGGACAATACTTCCGTCTACTGTATGTGAAACTGCTGAGTGAAATAGGCTCTGCAAGTGTGTTTGGTTCAAGCCATGACCAAGGATCATGTAAATGTATACGTCGTGTGTAAACTGGTTGCATCAACCCTGGGAGGGCTTCACCCGGACCTGGTAAACTCGTGCTTAAAACCGCTCAGTTGCAGCGTGCCAACTATCATCCAAGCCAGCAAAACAACCTCCAAGCTTGAAGGAAGGGTGCAGCATGGTACAGCCTGATCAAAAAACAGGTACGCCCTCAAGCGATGTCATTTCCAGGAGGATGTGCAAGAAGCACATCAGGAATTGACAGCAGTCGCCCGGTATGGTTTTCAAAAGGGCCCCGAAGGGGTGCCCACAATCATCAGGGTGACCTATTTCACGATTGAAAAGCCGAGGACAGTTGAAAACCAAGAAAACACCAGAAGAATGGTAGGCACTTGTCAAGCGGATGTTTGATGCCCATGTGCTTGGTGGTCTTGGATGTACCAGGTATAGATATGTATAGAATTGTATAGATATGGATGTAGTCATAGGTATAGAGAGTTATTACGTACTTTTTGTCGTTTCATATTCATACTGATTCATACCTGTTTCGTTTGTTAGGGGGAAGATGGGGAATGCATGTTTTTTCAAGATCTTTGGTTAACTGTCCCTCCTGCTCGTTTTGACACTGAGATGTTGCTTAGATTATGTCAGATCAGAACAGCGTGGTGGACATGTACGGAGCTGGCAATGCAAATTGACATCAAGACACACCCAGGAATTCGTTGCATGCCTTCGGCTTTTTCATTAAGTAGGTACTTGTCCATGAAAAGACACCCAAAGAATCGCATGTGGTTTGCCACCAGTCAGGAGCCAAAGGATGCTCCTAAAATACGACCAAGAATGACGTGGTCAAATTATCTACCATATGTCCATATTTTCTATGTCAAGTTTATTTGATGGGAATCCCAAGCCAAGCCGAGATTTTTGTCCAAGATTTACCTGAATCCTGTCATGTGATGGGGATTCCAGAAGGATCATGAGGATTTTCACAAAATATCGCAAGGTTTGACCAAGTGCTCCGACGCGAAGCCTTTCTGCTTGGTAAGACCGGGCACACGCGCACGATCGCGCACGTGTGGTGCGAAAGACCTGGATACCGGGGAAAAGAGCCGCGTGGCACAACTACAGGAAAGAGGATTTCCAGAGGAATGATAAGAAAAATCATGTTTCGCACAATATGCTCTCATTCAGAATACGTTTGGAATGCATTGTGTTAATTGAACAATACTGAGAAATGCAGTTCGTGTCATAGGGGAGCATGTTCAGAGTAGGCCCGCCGCTGCCTGGATGTCTAACTTTTCGCAAAAGTCTTGAACAATCCTGAATGTATTAAAGCAGTGAGTGGAAAAAGGATGAAAAACATTGAAAGACCAGTGTGTTCAGATAAAGGCCCCCTCCGCGCAGAGCAAACACACTACAACAATTAGAAACCTTGCCCAAAACAGCGGCCAATCTCAAACTAAAAGAAACCAAACACCCTGCAAGTGCACAGAATCCGTATGATGCATAGTTGACATATGTTGAAATAAGCATATATGCCGGCAGGTTAAAAAAAAAATGATCCAAAATTCAGGATCTCTTGGTGGATTTTAGCCAGGACAAGCACACAAAACCTTGAAGCAATATGAAAGGCAGAGATCTAGCGCCTTTCCATGCAATCCAGTCGCTGGCATCGTTGGCGTATATATAAAAAAAAATCTATAACTTCTGAGATGCGTTGAGGCACTCCCAAGTTGTTTCCATCAAGGGGTACAACCATTACCATTCCCAGGAGCCCTCTCTTTGGTGCTGCTTTACTAACTATATCCAGTTTGAAGTGACTGTCTACCCAATTTGTTTGATAAAAGCTCCGTTTGGGGTTGGTCAAGACCCGTAAATAAGGTCGAATGTTTATATAAATCCCAATTTTCTTGATGTTGAATGTCCGGCTCTTGAAGGTCAAGACTTAAAGCCCAATCTGTTCTGGTAATATATATTGAATATGTTCAAGTTTTAACCCATATGCATACATATATATATATATATATACATACAGATATATGTGCATATGCATATATATATATATATATATATGCGTGTGTGTGTGTGTGCGTATGTGTGCGTGGATGAAAAGACAGATGGATTGAGGTCGCAGACCTGGGTCTTCGAAGGCAGTTGATTTGCACCTCTTGGTGCCAGACTACCCCAAAACTGCTATTTCAATGGGGGACATGATGGTAAACAACAGGATACTGCGGTAACGGGCGACCCTGTTCTTGGACTAACCCTTATGTAGGTTGATTGGGTGTTCAATGGGTGTGTATGGATAAATGATTTCAGGAGCTTAAAGTGTGGGTGTATTTCCATAGGCTTCATGCGTCTTGAGAGTTGCAAAATGTGTAGAGAGACTACCTGTTGAATAAGGTTTGCTGACAGGCCTCAAGGTTCAGCAGCATCTGCAACATGCCACGACACTATACGACACTGTCCTTTTGCAAGTAGGTCGTGAATCCCAGAAAAGGGGAATCTCAAAAATGGACATGGACATCATCATCCTCAATCACTCTCCCATTTATGGTTGAAATCATTTGAAATCACCAGACAGACAGGAACTTTATAGCAGCCAAAGGTCGATTTCCTCTTTTGCGGGTAGCCTGGTGGCAGCTCAGGCAGGCCTAAGGAAATTCCCGCCGGGTAAATTTCCAGAGGGTAGCTGGTCCTGGAAGGGCTAGTTTCAACATGGCAGAATCGCGATGCAAATGGCAACAGAGATATCGCGATGCAAATGGCAACAGAGATCAAGTGAGTCAAGGGAGTCATGAGAATTATTGATCCGGAATTCTGAAGTTTCTTTTGCTACCTTTGTTTGCTGGGGCGTTTCTCCTATCTTGCAGAGCCGGCTCTAGCTTCAACCTGCTTTGTGGAACTCACAAAGTGCCAGGTCGCTGGCGTGTCCTTAACCCAGGCGAGGCAGTTTTTCATTTGAAGCCATTTTGTAGGCAGGGAGGAAGGCATGGCCATTCTGTTGGTGGTGAGTTTTAACTTTTGGGGAGCCGCTTTATCCCGTTTTTATGGACTGGGTAAGGGCCAACACAAGGACCAGAACATAGGACATAAGACAACATAAACACTAACATACCAGCATAGTACAACTAAATCAGAAGAATATTATTTGTAATGACAGCGTTGACAGCTTTGAAAGCGGTTCAATGCTTGGATGATGCCCAGGTGGGGGTTGCAGCTCCTGTGCTCTTCAGGTGCGGGGTGGGGTCATGCCATGCTGCATGCTGAGTCCATCTGAGTCCTTCCTCCATTGGGCGCACTCAAGACCACACGGTTCAGGACTCAGACAGTTCCATGCGATGGGGCCACGGCCACCATGGCAGCAAACAGAGGCGCAGGATTTTCTAAAAACGGAAGCATCCTGAGCAATGTTTTTTGGCAGTATAGCGCTATACGTAATGTTTTTCATTCTTGATCAATGTGCTGCAAGCTTGCCACCACTTTTACTGGGTTATGTCACTCGAGAATATTAAGATCGAAGCATCTCACGCTGTCCACTCCTGAAAGGAAGCTGAAGGGAAGCAAATGATGGCAAAATGGGCATGTCCTATGTTCAATCCCAGAAACCTATCGTTTCGATGCCTATACGATCGCACCGAAACAAAGAATCCATGGGTCTTGGAGTAAGGATTTTCATTGGGGACCCTTCTGCACTCTTCGACATACCTATGTTTCAAATTGTTTCAATATGTTTCAATGATTTTCAGTGAGTCTGTGTAACGTTCAAGGAGCCGCTCACCTCACTGGAAGGCACTGGCGAGGGCTCCTCTTCGAGTCCCTCGAGTGTTCGGATCCACCAGATCTATCATGTTGACCGCAGGAGCCAGTGAGTGTAGTGAGTGTAATCAAAGTTCCCCAGCTGAAACACAGCAACTCCATGAGGACTGGTTCTAGCGGCTGATTTCATATAACTAATTTCATTGTTGATATGAATTCATATGAAATCATATATTTTGCATGGATCCATCGCCCTTCGATGTTTTTGCGGATGATTTGGGGCAAGTGTTTCGTGACACTCATTTGAGGATAAAATTCTGGATCCGGGTTCCCATAGCTGCGACCTGCAGGATGCAGAGTGGAAGTCCAAAGGCCAACCTCGGGATTTTGTCGGGCCTTTGCTGCTTTGCTGTTTGCTTTGGCACCCGGAGCATCCGGCATAGATCGATCAAGTGGTTCTATCATGTTCTATCCCTATTTGGAAGATGATCATTTTCTACTCCCTGCATGTGCTTATAGCAGGCCAGGGTGTATCACAGAAGGGGAGTATGGGAAGAAAATAAAAATCGCAAACATTGTTTTGGACTGTTCAGGAACCCGTTGCACTTCCATGCACAACCTGTCCTATTGAATTCAAAATTGTGACTTCTCAAGAAGTAGCTTTGTATGGCCTGCTGGATGTCGCACGTCCAGATTACAGATTCAATATTTGCCTGGAAGCAAAGAAACACGGTTGGGAAATTCTTGTCATGGAGGAATGCCACTTTTTTTTGCACATAGGTTTGTTTTAGCCTTTTGCCTCATCTTTTGTGCTCTTAGATTTGGACTTTGAACCCTTGATTTGCTGGTGGACGGTGAGAGAGCAAGATAGAGCAAGCTCAGGTTTGGAGGGGAAATTGATGCAACCCGCCGCAGCCATATTCGCTTCGAAAGTGTTGACATAAAGCTAATACGTGTTTCCGCATTTGTTGAAGTCATGCATTTCAGCTTGCTGCCAAGTCATGGAAATCCTGACTACCAACAGATGCCTCTACCCTCACCTACCTACCTTTGGATTCCAACAGATGTCCTGCAGAAGTTATTTTTAAGTGCAAGCATCTCTGGTTCATTGGCAGCTGCATCTTGGCCCACCATGGAGTCCATGGAGGAGGAGGAGGAGGAGGAAGGCGTAGAGGCGCCTCATCCTTCACACCTCCCCAGCGATTTGTGGCCTTCTTGGCCACGAGGTGTGGACAAATGTTGGATGCACTTTCGGTGACAGTGACATGAGTTTCAACAGTTCTTAACACAAGTCCCAAACATGTAAGGGCGAAGGGTAAGCAAAGCCTGTCTCATGTTTGCTGAATTTCCGAGCTCTCAAGGCCGCTCCCTGTGAGGTGTGCAAAATCTTTCAGAAGCTCATGAAGAAGAGCAAATGATTGCAGCGGCTCCGCCCAAGAAGTCCTGTCAGGATGACCAGAGTGACGTGGATAGATCTTACGAAAAGCTTCACACTTCATTACGAAGGTGCCATAAAGAGCTCCTGGCAAGACTGGACAGCCAGGATGCAATTCTCAGGCCTGGACTCTTTTGTCCCAGTCCCAACATGCAAAAGATAGCAAACAAAATGGCTTCAGTTGGGTGCAACTGGCGGAACCATGGTTTGGCCGTGCACATCCGTGCATGCCTCTATTGTAATTTGGGCCGCAGCATAGATCCTGCACGGTCCTGCAGGCAAATTCAGGGCAGCATGTTGGAAGAACTGCTGACCACCTCCCGCGATGAGCTCATTCTGCATGGACCCCGGGGAAACTTGGCAAAGCGTGAAAGGCTAGGGAGGACCAGGGAGACTTCAGATGGATGAGACCGGCAGACCAGAAATGTGTTTCAAGTGTCTCAGAATGCTGAGTGACAGGGAAGCCTATTTTAAACTGCCTGTCAGACAGACACCAGACCCCCACATCCACCAGCCAGTTTAGCTGCGAGGTTCAGCTTGCCTCCCTTGCTCCAAGGAGAATCCAAGACTCTCTCAGGGGAATTTGCAGAGCAAGCAGAGCTATCTTTCAGCCCTGAGGCAGGAAAAGATGGAGAGTCCTCGGGTGGATCACACGCACATGGAACGGAACCTAAATGACCCCTACTGATCCCCCTTGACATTTCCCATATAGAATGGTAGGCCTTGGGCCCCCTATAAATCAGTTTTTATGGAAATTTGGGTGCCGTCGGGGCACTCCATTTTGTAGAAAAAGACCTGTTTATAAACACCCAACATAACTTTATATGAGAACAA
>Ga0126342_10014264_pt1 | contig 14042 bp, 14 predicted proteins | sample Cyp1metagenome_FD_92528 | JGI IMG/M metagenome (GOLD analysis project Ga0126342, IMG submission 92528) | Coral microbial communities from Lord Howe Island, Old Settlement Bay, Australia - Cyphastrea 1 metagenome | ecosystem: Host-associated > Invertebrates > Cnidaria > Coral ...
TCTGACTCTTTCTCTTCTACTCTTCTCTCTTCTAATCTTTCTCTTCTCTCTGCCTCTGCCCTGCTCTGCTTTTCATCTGTCCATATTGTCGGAAGTTTGACTTCTAAACTTCCTTCGAACATTCAATGAATATACTACAGAAATGGCATGTTTTTTTTGACCGATTCCATCCGATTCAATATGGGGATGGTCATTAATCCACTATATAATATTTGGTTGGTGGTTTGGAACACTTTTGGATTTTTCCATATATTGGGAATGTCATCATCCCCACTGACTTTGTATTTTTCAGAGGGGTAGGTACACCAATTAGAATAGTTTCTGAAATTTGTTCTTCACTTTTTTGACCGAAACAAAACATAATCATTGCTACTGTACAGTTTTGCCCCTTTACCAGTTATAAGTACTTATAACCCCATTTATAGATTGTATAATCCCATTTATAACCAGTTATAACTAATAAATGGCCATAACTGTACGTAGTTTGTGAAACAACTTTTGCCAGAGAGATGATCGTGCCATCCACCCGGGAAAAGAGGATCAGCAAAAAACTCTGCTATGAAAACCCGGTACTTTTCATGCAGAAAACCTATGGAGTTTCCACCATGAAGGTACACTCGATAGATCATGTTCCAATCGGGGTGTTCATCGATGTCGGATTTTCCAGATCTGGGATATCACCATGGAAAAAATAGGTGATAACTAACATAGCAAACTGGAAAATCCCATCTATCTGGGTAAATTTCATCACGACCGAAGCCTGTTCTCCCGAAGCCTGGAATCATGGGAATTGGATTCGGGGAATCATCCCCTTTTATGGCCGCAGGTTTCAGGTTCGTGAAATATGATAAATTACCCAAATCTTATGGAGGTTTATAGCTGGGAAAATCTCCACGATGACTCTATGGGCCGCGTGAAGGTTGATGACGGGTAGGGAACATTTCTGTAATCCCATCCTGACGGGGAAAAAACATATGGGGATATAATGAACTATACCCAATCCAAGAATTGTCTATTTGTTCAACACCTGTGTTGGTTGATGATTAGTTTGGGGGTTAACGTACCCTTGGGTATTTTCATGGGGATACAAAGTCAATATTGAAAAAGGGTGTTAGCCATCAACACTATGGGGATATAATTAAGTGGATACACGTGGATATAACTGATACTTTAGATTATGTTTGATTGATGATATTGATGATTAATTTGGAGTTTCTACTATCCAGATCGTCCATTACATGAACATATATGGGGATATAGCTGATACATTATTATTGGTTATGATTCTATGGGATTATGATTATGTTACCCAATACCCTTTGGTAAACGTTTACATAACTATGGAAAATCACAATTTTTAATGGGTAAATCAACTATAAATGACATTTTTTAATAGCAAACTGTTAGATTACCATAGGATAGCTTGGGGATTATCATAGCCCATGGACTGGGACTTTTTGTATGTTTGATATCGGATGAAATGGGATGATCATAGAGTTAGCTTAAAAAATGTGTTTGTTTCTTGTCTTGCCAATAAAACGAGAAATGTGTCTATACTACAACAATGTGAGGCCCCTCAGTTATAAGTTGGTTAACAAAAGCCCCAGTAACTAGTTCGTTATAAATACCATAAACCACAGTTATTGGACTTATAAACCAACTGAACGCTATCGAACGGGGGCCTCACAGTGTATACTACAAATCATGCAATAAAAGCAAAGGACGAAGTCAAAGAAGTGAGACAACATGAAAACATAGGCTCATGTTTCACTGGTGTACAGTTGGATATCCCAGTCAGTTTCCCGCAGGAGAATAATGTGGTCAATCTAACGAGAACCCATATATTCCATTCCATTATATGGCAGTGTGTCAAAACCTTGTACCCCTGGTGAACATCAAAATAGCTGGTAAATGGATGTTCATCCCCCTAAAAATGGTATTGATAGGTATTGATCCATAGCCATATTCTTATATTCTTGCGCAACTGGACCAGTGATTTACTCGAGTGTTGAAAACCACCTAATTTATTTTGTGCCCGTCAATCTCTGAATATTTTCGGCAATATAAAACCATAGGTTGTGCAAATTGGCACAACTGGTGAAAAAAACTATAGTCCATTATGTTCCATTATGGTTCCATTCCATGATATTCCAACAGGAACCACATGATATAAAACTATATAATCCATATATATATATATATATATTCCATTCCATTATGGTTCCATTCATAATAAGAACCATTTTTGCAACCTGCCCAACGGGTTAATATATCTCCGCTAGGATCATGCCCCTCTGGAAGAAGAAAGCCGTGCTCCCGTGCGACGGCCCGGAACAACACCGAGGTGTTTGGATGCTGAATGAATTACCTCAGTCGGTGAAGTCACCTCAATTTATAAAATGACAAGCCCAAGTTATAGCCATTTATAACCCATAGGACCCATGACGGATCCATGGTGCTGCTATATATGGTAACATGGATCCCATCAATATACCCCCTTTATGTTGGTATATATACCAGCACCATGGATCCGTCATGGGTAATTGGTAAAGAGCCATAACTTTACCTGAATGATCAGCCCAGGTGACACGTGATTTCACTAGTTCATGGAAGGAGGGTGAGTTGGAAGGGAGTGAGGTGCCTTATCATCCATGGAGATCCATTCCCATAGGATCCATGTATGGTATATATGCTAACATTGGGGGTATATTGATGGTAAATGTTACCATATACAGCAGCACCATGGATCCTATGGGATTGTTGAGGACTGACGTTCCCACTTCTCCAATTTCCGTGTCGTTTGCTTTGTTTGCTTTTTGCAGCTTCACTTCTGCGACTTCTAGAAGTGCATAGACGTATAGTTTAGACCCCAGATGCTCCATGGTGCTGTTTTTTTTTTACCTACATATACCCGAACAAATCATCAAAAATCCACCAGTTTTGTAGGTTTTTATATGCCAGCACCATGATGGTCATGGTTCGCGAATCTGGGGACTAGACCCAAGCAGGTCCACGGCAAGAGGAAAGTCAACAGAAAAATAGGGACTGAAGCAAATCTGCTTGGTGCTTTGGATCATGAATGATATTTTTACATATTTTTACATATATTGGGAATGGAATATATATATATATAGAATATATGGTGTTTATTGGAATATATGGTTTTTATATGATTTATATGGTTTATATGGAATATATTGGGAATGTCATCATCCCAACTGACGGAGTCATAAAATGATGATTTCACGGCAGATTCGACACCGCCTCTGCTTCGCAATGGGATCCCAAAGAGATGCGAAGCTTAGGGCTAAAAGAGATGTGTCTTTTCGCATTTCTACAGTGATCAGGTCATGTCTATTAGTTATAACATGTTATAAGTGGTTATAAATTGGATTATAACATTCTATAAATATATGAATGGAGTTTTGTTAGTACTTATAACTGCTATTTCGGGCCATAACTGTATACATTTGGAGCTTTGCCTCAAAGAATTCCGTTTTCAGAGTAATTGTCCAATATTTTGTTCATGACGTCACAATCCTTAGACGGAAGGAACGGGATTGGATGATATTGGATACATTTGCTGCATCCAGGGTTGACACTACTCACAATGGTTACAGGAATATATGTAAATTAATGTAAATATATTATCAACCAATCATCATAATCGGTAGGCCGGTAATTCTTCAACCGATTAACAAATGACTGTCTCTAGATTTTGTGGCACATTGGCACATAGTGGGACTAGCTATCAACGTCATACCGAACTAAGATCAGGAATCCTAGCATTGTAAGTCAGATTATTTGGGTAAATTATTTGGGATATATCACCAATGGGTATTATTAGTGATATAATGAATATAATCCCAACAGTCTGGGGAAATTATAACAACCTCACTGTTCTTCCGAACCCTGGAATCATCCCCAAATGGCCGCAAGATTTTAACGGTTAGTGAAAGATGGTAATGTATCCAGAAAAATCACAAATTCACCCAAGATTCACCGGTTGTATCCATATGTGAAATATGGTATGTATACATATGTATACCATAAACCCAACAGTTAGTCTACCAACCATAAGATGGTTTGCAACAGCATGAACTGTAGTTCGTTCTAATTGCCATACTCCCAATCGTTATTGGAGTTACTTTCACTAACTTAACTATCAAACCCGGATTCCACCTTGTATATGTAAGTGATGTATAGTGATTTTACAACCTAGAAGGAATCACTAGTCTTGTAATATTTAGTTATATATATAGTAGTATATAGTGATATATAGTGATATATCACAATCATATCCCATAGAATCATATAGAATCCATGTCTGCTATAGATTGTAACATTTACCATCGATATACCCCAAATGTTAGTATATATAGCATACATGGATCCTATGGGTATTGCAACCGAGTGTATAATACAACCAGTAATAATAACGTTTTTAATGCCACAAAAGTACCATCTACAGTGGAATGATCATCCCCTTGTCACTCACATAACACACCAACAGTTATATAACCAACGGAGAGTAATATATACCCCCTGGTTATTTAACATAGCCATGGAAAATGGCCCATTTATAGATGGTTTACCTATCAATAGCATGGTGATTTTCCATGGCTATGTTAAATAACCAGAGGGTAAGTACTGTGACTATAACTATAACTGATCATTATCACCAACAGTTATATCGTCGATATATCACATGATCACCAACAGTTATGACCATATCAGACATTATCACCAACAGTGATCACGTGATCACATATTACCAACAGCTATATAACCAAGAGTTAATAATACAAGTACATACAAGTACTATAGTTATATAAGCAACACTTAGTATATACTGCTTGCTACAACTGACCATTATGTACAAGACCATGGTTGGTACAACTAGATGGTCATCCCGTCATCACCAAGAGTTTTCGTGCAATCGCAGCAAGTTTCAGGTGGGTCAGCCCTTGATGCACCATTCAGCCTTGCCGCAGTGCACTGGGGAGGTCGATTTTGTGGAGATCTTTGGGATGATTTTTTCCATGAACGAACCATGAACGGGGTACTTGGTGGCGAACTACCCACGGCTCGTTTTTGTGGGTTAGTTCACCCCAGTTATTTCCGTGGATTAACCCGCTCCTTATCCCATGTAAATCACCGGGGTTATAACCCACAAAAACGAGCCGTGGGTAGTTCGCCACCAAGTAGGGTGTTAACATGATTTTGCAGTACCCAGATTCACGAACCATGACCATCATGGTGCTGGTAAGTTAACTCCGAAACTGGGTGATTGTTAGAGTAAATGTTGGTAAATATTCCAGCACCATGGTTCGCATATGTTGGTAAATATTCCAGCACCAACGTTCTATCCGATCTGCTCCCAAAAGCGGCTATATAGCTCCTTTTGCAAGGCTTTTTGGATTTCGGTGTAGTCTTGTTGGCTGTATATAATTCGTGGTAACATGGGTAATATTGATTAATTATAATATATATATATATAGTATCCATCGCAATGCTCTTACATAGTGAAAAAACATGCTGTTAGTTTCGCATGAAAGCGTTCTGGAGTTTGTGCAAAGCTGAGTATTTGGAGTTTATCATCCTTGTCTCCCGATCCATTTGCTGGTGAAAGTTCATGATTCATCTTCTGTTAATGGTTCAAGTTCGATCCTGCTTATATTTGCTGGATCTTGGTTCAGATGATGCTTCCAAAGCTTCGATAAATTACAGCAATTCCAAATCATATACAGTAATGCGTAGTATTTTGTTTTCATCATGATTTGTAATGCCGAGCTGTTCAATTCCAGTTTTTCGGGACTATGATTCGATGCCCAGCTGGCAATCTATCCGTCCATTTAAGGTCCATCTAAGTCGAATCTAAGTCGAATCTAAGTCGAATCTAAGTCCCCTAAGTCGCTCATCACAGGCCAAGTACACGGACGACATGCCCAAGTTGCCTGGCACCTTGCACGGAGCCGGGTGGCCTACAATTTTTGCTCTGGATGTGTATGTAAATATATGTATTTATACATATATATATACTATAGTACAGTATGTTATACTATATTGTATAATGTTATATTTAACTATTATATATATAATTATATATCATAGTATATTATATTAGTATGTTGTGTTATATTTATTAAGTATATATATATATATCATATCATTTTATGTTGTACTATAATCATATACTATACTAATTTATACTGTTATTATACTATTTTATGCATATATGTATTGACCTCTTGTTGTTGTTGCTGCAATGAATCTAAGATTGTCCCCTATTGTCCATATTTCACTTATGCTAGGATTTCAAGACGACTCAGGTTTTTTGACCATGACAGGACACAAAGGTGGTGAGGGTGATTCTACAAGGGCGATTAGCCAGCCAAATAAAAGAAGGATGTATTTTGGCTGGTATTGTATCACTATTTGGTACACATATAATAGATTATATCCTTGCCGTGTATCATTATGTTCTCTTTCTCTAGGCATTCCAAATGATAATTCCTGGAAGTATCGACAGTTTGGCACGCATATCTCAAGATATCTACTGCTGTCAGCCCCGTCCCCATGTCAACTCAGGGCGCCACATGGCCAGGTGTTAGTGCTGAGTGAACGACCTCATGCTAAGATTCTGTGAGAAGCTCAGGGTGGACTGCGTGAATCTGTTGGTCAACTATGCGTACACACGTTCTTTGGACAAACATCATCCCCAACCAACTGGATAGGTAGTTTCATCCTTTGTAACCAGCCAGAGATGAATTCTTACCGATTCTTACCCTACCGAAGATTGAAATGAAATCATGACTATAAATGGATATGTACTAATCAGTTACTAATTCCTTCCCCTGTTTAGCCCTCAAACACCCCAAAGAAATCATGGTTTAGTAACTAGGGGATTTACATGAATATGTGGGACCATTTGTAGGATGTTTAATAATGATTAGGTGTATGGGATCAATGAACATGTTTTGTAACATGTGTGTTTCTTTCAGGGTATCTAAGATTGGCCATATGGTCTGGGCAGAAGTTACCATTTGGCGCAAAACTCGTGGTTGTTGGTGTTGTTGGAGTATGATGATGCATGATGCACCAGCACCCCTATGATGCACTGGTACCTTTCAGGAATCTAAGCTGGGAATGGCACCGCACCCTGTCACATACATGTCTATATGGATAATGTTCCAATCAAAAATAGTTTGTTTTTGTTTTGCCCATTAACATGACTGACCACCAGAGGTTAGTTTTGTTTTTTTGCCTGACTTGAAGAAAGATAAAGCAATGATGTGAAGATCCAAAGGAGTTTTGGATCGTATGGCAATGCAGCTATCCGCACCCTTTGGCTAGGAACGTAGATATTAGAAACAGAAGCAGTCAAGTCAAGGCACCCGGTGGCACGGTTGAGATATCATCCTACAATTTCCTAGCATTCCATGAATAGAACATCTACGGTTGGAACCTCTATGCGCCCAAGCATCATTAAGAGCATGGTTTCGTGTCGATCTTCCTTGAACCAACTCATTGAATCTTCATTGTATGAACCCATGAATGGGTTGACTAATTATCAACCATTGAATATTCCTATATTAATTCATTGAATATTCATTGTAGGAAGCCATTGTAGGAAGCCATTCATGGCTTGAATATTCCCAAAAATTATGAATATGATTGCCTTATTATAGGAATATAGACCCACAACCTTCATTTTCATTTCGTTGACATGGAACCCTCTCTGAAGACCGAAGGGAAGGCGCGCACAGAGTCGACTCTGTTAGCGTCGCGGCGTCGTGGCTAGCTGGCGAATCCCCCAATTCATGGAAAAATCCTGGAAAATCATGTCTACCCGGCCTGGTAAACATACAAAAAACTATGGAAAGATCCATCATGCTATTAATGGGAAAATCCACTATTTCTATGGTCATTTTCAATAGCTATGTTAAATTACCAGAGGGTAAATGGAGGATTGTCAAATCATGTCAAACTATCCAGTGGTTAGGAGGGAGCTGAGGAGCTATGGGTATTCAGTGGATATTATCCAGTGTGATATTTGAGTACCAGTGCGATATTTGAAGGCACGCAAGTGCAGAAAAAGATCTCAAAACTCTTGATATAAATACTTATCTGGTTGGTGGTTTGGAACATGAATTTTATTTTCCATTCAGTTGCGAATATCATAGTCCCAACTGACGAATTCATATTTTTTCAGAGGGGTAGGTCAACCACCAACCAGTTATAAATGACACAGAGATTCTTCCTTTCGCCACCTGTGATTCTTTGCTTTTCGGTGGATTTTCGACTGAAGGGAGGGTGGCAGCCTGTTTTTCGGTGGTTCCAGGTATAAGTTGGTGTAGAACTCCCATGAACATCCATGAACTGTAGTCTAATATGTTCTCTTATTTAAAATTATATCCCCAATGCTCCATGGTGCTGGTATATAAACGCCAACATTTACCCCCTTATTTTTTTGTGATGCAGTTTTGTAGGCAAATATTCCAGCCCCATGGTTCAAAACAAAAATCCCACATTCATCCATCAAGCGCATCATTTATGGATTTTATGATGATTTTATGATGATTTCTGGATTTCTGGAGAAATAATATCTGGTTATTCAACAGTTCGCCATGGAAAATGACCCATTTATAGATGGTTTACCTGGGTTTACCTATTAAAAATGGTGATTTTCCATGGCTACGTTAGTCATAACCAGAGGGTAATATCTACATCTGGAGAAATACCCTCTGGTAAACTAACATAGCTATTGAACATGGCCATTTACAGTTGATTTACCCATCAAAAATGGTGATTTTCCATAGTTATGTTAGTTTACCAGAGGGTAAATTATAATCCAACTAGTTATTTAATGTTATACATCTATTAACCATGGCTATGTTAAATAACCAGAGGGTACATAGCTCATGTAATACGCATCTTGGAGCTATGACCAACCAGAGGGTAACTGCACCACGGCCCATGTATCGCAGGCCACACGCTGCTTCGAGCCCAGCCAAAGCTTTCAAGGGCAAAGGAAGGGTTTTGCCTTCAAACTCGGTGATAGAGGCACCGGGCCCGGGGAAAATGAGATTTTCGTGGGAGTTTATGGGAAACAATGGTGGTTTTTCATGGGATTAAAATTGGGACATCGTTGTCAGAACCATCCTGAATTGAACATGATTGAAAATCGGGCCGATTGGGGCCTTTTTTAGCCTATCCGAAAATGTTGATGAGAATACAGAATACACTTCATTTGATCCAATGTGCCTATTATTGCCGCTGGTTGGGAGTGTTGGCCATCTTTTTTCATTCATTGGCAGCCATTTGATAGATCATTTTGGTGAGTTGAAACCAGTGGAAAGCTGAGAATCAAGCCGTGTTATTCCCAAAGATCAGCTTTTTTGGACAGGCTGGGTGCAAGCCTATGGTATGAGTATTAAATTGTTGAAGGATATGGGATGATGTATATGATATAAAGGTGGACAACCGCTGTTAGATGATAGATTCCTGATAATAAGATTCAAACTTGTTTGTGCAAAAATATTAGGATGCCTGTTAGGACAACCAAGTATTTCGAACTTGTTAGATAATAGATTCCTTAAACGCAACGTACGGCTCTTAATTCTTTTCAAATGATCATTTCTTGAGGCTTTGCCACACTTGTTTTCCTCAGAAAACTGGCATTCTGGGTGCGCAATCCCCATTTTGAGACACAGCCCGTTGTAGGTTTGGGATACTATTTGGACAACTGCGACGAGCAGATTGAGTGCCTTGGTTCCAGTTGGTCATTTTGATGTCCGACAGATGTCCTTGCGGGGAAGCTTTGGGGATGGATACCGTGTCAATACTTTATTTGGGGTGGATGAACCCTCCAAGAAGACCAATGTTTTTGCTAAACTGGCTTAAAAGACATAGGTGAAGATGCCATTCCAAGCTCCAAAATAGTGATGCTGGGTAGAACTTCTCAGGGAACCATCGGGAGCCATAGGGAATCAAGGTGGTGTTCGAATTTTCCAACGGCCTGCTGGTCGCATCACTGAGGAGCTTCTTTCGGAAGACGAAGCTTGAGACTGCCTATCTCTTCGAATTGGCAGCTCGCCCAGCTCGCCTGTTGGAAACTCACAGTGAATCTACTGATTCAGCTTTCCTGGTTGGTGGTTTGGAACATTGGGATGATGATCCAATCTGACGAACTCATATTTTTCAGAGGGGTAGGTATACCAACAACCAGTTTCCCATTTTTAGGACCCATGGCCCAACTGTCCAAGGCGGAACGAGGCAAGTTCGATCGCCTCAAAGGTTTGCTGGACGAGTTTCCACATTTTTGGCAGGTGCTGCTGCAAGGAAGGGCCTGTGGTCCGTGTGGTTTTGGTATCTCAGAAAACTGTGAGAATTTCAAGCTATTTGTGTTCAAACCAAGTTTGTGTTCAAACCAAGATTGATCTCTATATAGTCGACTATCATTATCCCGTTTTACATGATTATACCGATATATTGCAGTATATATATATACAGATTATATCTTGGATGATTATGGCAATGTTTATCATGTGTGATTGCTTATACATCTCATTTTTTTGAGCAGCCCCTCTATTCTTTCCTAGGAACTGGTCGTGTATCTCACTTCCCGGGACCGCAGCGCAGGCGAGTGAAGCTGATGGCACTTCTTTGCTACATTGGGCCGCCATGAGAAACGACGCGCCTTGCTGACGAAAACCAAGGAGCCACTGCTTTGTGTTTTTCGAAAAGCCTTGGGTTCCAATCAGGATTTCATGAACATCAGCTTAAAAAAAAAAATGGGTGTGGTGAAATTCATCACAGTGTTTCTAAAAACACCACTGGATCGGTGATTTTCCCAACACTCCCTCAAAGTTTTGAGCGCGTCTGTAGAAATATGTTGGGAAGAATTATGAGGAAACCGACATCTTTGGTTAAACAGTCCCATATGCGAACCATGGTGCGAACGAATATGCGAACGAATATGCGAACGCATATTTACCTGCAAAACTGGGTCACAACAAAGAACACACACATATATATATATATATATATATGGGGGCATTCATGTTGGCGAGAAAATAGACCAGCACCATGTGGACCATGGTTCGCTGGCTGGGCAGTTCAACCCCCAAAAAAATCCCAATAATTTGTTGGAAAGATCCGTTGGAATCCCATGGTGCGCTCAGGCCAAATTTCTGCACGACTTGATGCAGAGGACAGGTCTGGTGGATGCTATGGGCCCTGAGAAGCAGACGCCTTTGATGTGGGTCACTGGGATGAAAAAACCCACCAAAAGCCATGGGAACGCGGAGGCATTTTTCCGAAGAATACGGAATATATACTGCGGAATTTCATGGGATATACCATGATCTACCCAGCTTGATGTGAGATTTACGTCTGAAAAGGGGTTTGCAGAGCCTGCAACTTGCAATTGTAATGGGGATAATGATGGGATAATTAATGATAAATAAATCATCATCCGTTTGCAGTTGGGGGTACCCCAATTTGACTTCAGACAAAATGTGTGGTTTTTCAATGTGAAACATGGCATAAACATCTGGTTGGTGGTTTGGAACATGTTTTATGACTTTCCATTTGGGAATGGAATGTCATCATCCCAACTGACGAATTCATATTTTTCGGGGTAGGTCAACCACCAACCAGCTACAGATAGTACCCCAAAATGGCAATTCGAAGTGGAAAAAACCTCAGACAACACCGTTGAGCTTTTAGATTTATCGCTTTGACGACGTCTGTTTTTCTACCATGTTGAAGAGCCTGAAATGTCATGGCTCCACTTGGAGATTTAGGGGCCGATACCCATTTAATAGCCATACGTGTATATATATATACATATGTGTATATATATAATTGTAATTATATGTGTATATATACATATATATATACACATATATATATAATATATATATATATATATATGATATGTATGTGTATATAATCTGATTATACATAGAGCTCGTTTCCTACAATGGGGTACCCCCAAATTGTCCAAGTCATGGATCACCATGGATTTCTGTATGCTTAACCCATGGTGACGACTGGAGATCCCACATTTAAAGAACCCCTATTGAATTTCTGAAATCACTATGAAATCCTATTGAATCCCGCTAAATCTGCATAAAATCACCAAGAAATCTCATTGAATCCCATTAAAATCCCTTTGAACATGCGCTTACAAAATCCCATCCCTAAGGCAGCTGCAGCAGGATCCGTCGACCCTCGGCTGATGGTCCAATTCAAATTGCCTGTATGTCTGGTAATTATAACCCTGGTTGGTGGTTTGGAACATTGGTTTAGTATTGGATTAATGATGATTAATGATGGTTAATGATGGTTAATGATGGTTAATAATGGTTAATGATGGTTAATGATGGTTAGTAATCACTGGTTGGTGTTTTGGAACATGAATACTACCCTCTGGTAATGACTAACAGTTTGCGAACTTGAAAATGGCCATAGAAATAGTTGATTCAACTATTCTGGTTAGTGGTTTGAACATGACTTTTATGACTTACCCTCTGGTAAACATACTAAACGCTATTGAACATGGCCATAGAAATAGTGGATTTACATGGATTTACCCATTAAAAATAGTTATTTTCCATAGTTATGTCAATCTTACATGGATACAAACTAATCTTTTAATCTTTTGGTATCAATGGGAACATTTTTCCTGGTTGGTGGTTTGGAACATGACTTTTATGACTTTCCATATATTGGGAATAATCATCCCAACTGTTTTTCATATTCTTCAGAGGGGTAGGTATACCACCAACCAGAACCTGTTATACAACCAAGGGAATTTAAATGAATAAACAGATATAATTGTCATTATCTTCATAGAATGTAGTTATAATACAGGATATAATGGTCATTGAAGAAAATGATGATCAACCAGATTTGTTCATGGCTGGTTATGGATCGTAATTATAACCTCTTATAATTGTTTGTGGCCTGTAACTGATGATCATCCAGATTTTCCGGACATTTTCCGACCATGACGCTGTTTGTTGAACGATCTTTCCCCAACCTGTTTTCCGAAGTGGTTAAATAATGGGACCATCATTGTCAGATGGGCCACGCTGACCCCTTGGTGACCATCTTGAGGGGAGGATCATCAGGATCCAGCACTGGTCCAGCAGAAAGGGCCAGGGTTTGGACATCCTGATGTTGACATATTGAATGGATTGGTTTAAGGGACAATTTGCAGGAAAGCCCCATATTTAATGGGAAAATCTATGGTTTCCTGTAAATTTTCCCTTAAACCAATCCATTGACATATTTATGTTGCAAGATGTTGCAAGTAAGTGGAGTCTGCCGTCCTGTTTGCATGACTTGGCCTCAAATATGATGGGACTTTGCAGTCGAAAATCAATGTATCGCCACAGTCAGTGGTTCAACATCCCTGCATATTCGTTTGTACCATTCCCTTCCTTCCAAATTCAGTTGGTGGGTGGGTTGACGTTTGTCTTTGCGGATATTTGGGAGGATGATTTTGAGTTGACATTTTTTTAGAATTTGTGGTTGAAACCACCAGCCAGACAAACTTGATCATAAACTGGGTCCATCTGAAATTCTTACACCTTTGGAACATACCAACAATCTTCGGATGTTTTTCGGTGAATTCTCATGAAATCCTGAGGTTGAACATGGAACCAGTAAAGATCCAAAGAATTACCTCTGGTAAACGTTTACATAACTATATGGAAATTCACCATCTTTAATGGGAACATTCACTATTTCTATGGCCATGTTCAATAGCAAACTGTAACAAATTACCAGAGGGTACCAACTTGTTTACCAGTGGTTACCAGTGCGCATTTTGCACCAGCGACTGGTAACTTCAGGATGCCATGCATGCGCTGATTCAGAGTGCTGCAGATTTGACCGTCAAAGATGAGCAAGGCGCTGATACAGTTTCGGCGGATCAGCACACTCTGTAAAGCTTGAGGATAGGTGGATAATGTGTGCTGATTAACCACCATTAACCAACATTAACCAACATTAACCAACATTAACCA
>Ga0126342_10014265_pt1 | contig 14042 bp, 13 predicted proteins | sample Cyp1metagenome_FD_92528 | JGI IMG/M metagenome (GOLD analysis project Ga0126342, IMG submission 92528) | Coral microbial communities from Lord Howe Island, Old Settlement Bay, Australia - Cyphastrea 1 metagenome | ecosystem: Host-associated > Invertebrates > Cnidaria > Coral ...
ATTTTTCCACTCCACCTGTCTAAAGTACTGCGCCTGCCACGAAAAATTGATGCCAGGTCATACGAAGTGCTGCACCTGTCACGCAAAATCATCTTAGCAAACCTACAGATCTGATGCTCCAAAGTGCAACCCCTCTCAGGAAATCAGCGCCCTGACCTCCAACATCTCTGATGAACATGTCTCTTGTACTGCGCCTGCCACGGAGAATGCATCTTTGCAGATCCTCTTCAAATGCCCCACGCCTGCCATCGTTTTTGGAAATGCTACAAAACCCTCACGCTTTGCTCACGTTTGAGAAGGTGCACAATCCCTTGCGCCTGCCACGCGAAAGCACATCTGAACGTCCAAAAGTGCTCTGTACCCGTCAGTTTTTGCACTTTTGACTTCGAAATGTGCTTCGCGCCACAACGGCGTGCACTTTTTCAACATCTCAACTTCCAAAAGTGGTCCCAACCTGGTGTGTTTTGTACATTTTGACTTGGAAATGCGCTTCGCGCCACAACGGCGTGCAATTTTCATCTCTCATCTGGCCAGATGGCCCCGCACCCGCCGCTTTAGCGAGCCTACTTTTCGACCCTCTGGAGCCACAAATCATTGGAAAAACACAGTGTTTCGCGACTTTCCTACCTTTTCGCGCGTCTGCATCTTCTTTCTTCTGACTCTTTCTCTCCTCTGATCTTCTCTCTTCAACTCTTCTCTTCTCTCTGACTTTTCCCATCTCTGCTTTTCATGTGTCCATATTGTCGGAAATTTGACTTCTAAACTTCCTTCGACCATATAGTATCGTAGGACAGTTTGATGATCGATGCGTATTCTATCTATTCTTGATCTTTGATTTATATTCTTACAGCCATCGATCAGCCTGAGCCGTGTTGTGATGTTGCATTGTTGCATGCTTGCTTTTGCTGACGGCCTGCTCAGAAGAAGAGTTTGAAAATGGTCCATCATATTATTTGTGTGGCCAACATGACCCCATGTCCAGCAGAATGGCCTGCATCACCCTGACAAGTATTTGAAACAATGAAAATGAACTTTCACTTCTTGCCTAAGTGTGCGAAGTCAGCACATGGCCTCGCTAAGTGTGCGAAGTCAGCACATGGACCCTTTCCTGTAAATCTCACAAATCACTTGGCATTTACACTGAGTTTTTATGAGTTTTTCGGGTCCAATATAATTTGATGATAGGCACAAGCTGTCAATCGCGCGCCGATCAAGACTGCTGTCCTCTCTGCAACTTGGAGTTGACTTGAATTGCAAGTTGACCAGTTCCAGCGTTTTGCAAGATCTGAAGGAAACATAATGGAGGAGTACTTGTGAACGCATATTTGCCCATACTTCATCTTACTTCCAGTTCTTTTGAAACTGTTTGATATTTGGTAACTAGGGTGTTTCATGTTTGAGGTGGTCAAACACTTGTTTCTAAGAGCACAGGACATGGAAAATTGAGCGACTGAATCATGTCTATATTTCTATATCATTCTATCTTCTGTCCAAATGTGCATGCTGTCAAGTTCTGTGATCAGTGGCACTGACGGCTTCCCACCAAGGACTGGGTTGAAGGAAAGCCAGTGTAGTAGCAAAAAGTCAGCAGCGACGGCAGCCTATGCTGTTGTCAAAATGGGAATGGGGTGACAAGTAGATGGAGTTGTGTTTTCGGAAGACATGTGAGCTGATTCCTTCCTTCATGAAACAAACGCAAAATACGAATGTAATATTTGTGTGGTCATCCGTTGTTCTTATCATTTTGTTTTAGCATGATGTCATTAGGTCACTATTGCAATTATTGCAAGTATGTATCAATATGTATCATATATTAGCTTTGATAGTATTAAATATATGATACATACTTGGATAGTGTTCAATATTATGTAATATATAGTAAATATCCAAGGATATCCATGTTTGTTTGCAGCCAATTCTTTCCACCACAACCCAGACTTCGCAGGTCTTCTCCATGCTGGCCTTCAAGAATGACATCCAGTTCTGGCGGCAAAACGAGTCGATGAAGGCAGCACCAGCACCAGCATTGCCCAGGTAAAAAGTACCCAATGGTGAGAAACAATGGTGGAAAATTCCCAGCATTATGCTTTCTTCACGTTTGTTTCAGCGTTCCGATGTGGTTTGATATGACGTCAAGGTATTATATAATCCAATGTCCAAGGAAGTATCGTTCCTTTGCGGTAATTGCCAATGATATCACATGACGGAGAAATGCGTGGTGAGCGGATATTGAAGCAATCAAGCAGACAAGAGCATGTTCTATTGTAACCTCTTGTTTCAATGTTCAATTGGACTGCAGGTTCTACGTCAACAATACAAAAGAAAACAAAAACAGATCAGCAGTTGCAGAGCAACAATGATAGTCAACCAAGGTTTTTACATGTTTCTACATCAAATTTTGCCTGGGATCCGAATTTTCATGAATTTTCCTTTGCTTCGGTCCACCCAGGCCGCGTATGACATGCTCCAGCACACATTCAGATATCACCCTACCCTGTAACAGTGACCACCACAATGTTCACATCTTTGCACTGAGAGCTTACTAAGCTTCACTACACGTTACAGCATGGGGGAGCTCAACACAAATTCACAAGGCTGCCGCTTTGTTTTTGCCCAAAGAGAGTTCTATTGGTGAATTTCGTGCTTGTACTACGTGTATACACGGTGGACTTGCTCACCTTGAAAAGAAGAATGTGGGCAATGACACCCCCCACTATGCCAAGGCCGCATCCAGGCCACATGTTGTACAGATCAAGGGACACGATGTTCAGTGTTCGTTCAGATATTCCAGAGTTGGCCAAGACGCTCATAAAGCCTTGGCTCCTTGTTGCCAGCATGACCAGGATAGTGCTTCGAAGCCACTCCAGGCCAAGTGAAGTACCTCTGTCTGAGCAGAATCGCATGCTGCAGCGATCACGGGCTGAATTTGCTTCGCCTACAGGGCGGAGATCCAAGGATTTATTCTTTTTGCTTACCCCCACCGACAAAGACAAGCACCAGACCCTTGGGCGGGGAGAAAAGACGGCCAAGATGAGGATGCAGCTTAAAAAATCTAGAAGTTCAAGGCAGTTGCTTAAACTATTCCACAACGCACTACAGGATGGCAAGGTTGATGCAAGTGTGGTAGGCGCTGCTCTACAGCGATGTGGTCAGGGCCTATGGTGGAACGCATTGATTAAAATTCGAAAGTTGCAAGAGCAACATGGTATAGTCCTGCATTGCATCGAGCACAACATTTTCAATCATGCCTTAGCTTCTTGCCTAAAATGCAGGAAATGCACTGCGTCACAAATGAATATCAGAAAAGCGAAGGCGTTTCGTGTGGCAAGGGAAATTTGGGGCCATCCAGTGCCATCAAATGCTGCTGATTTCAACTGTGCATTGAGTAGTGCTTTTCAAGTATGTGCTAGAGCTGGTAGCAGTGAGGCATTCACTTGGGCAGATGAGTTATGGACCTGGTCAGAGGGGCAACCATTTGAAAAAAGCATGGTTACCTACACAGCCAGAATGTTTGTCTATGAGATGCAAGGAAGGCACACTGAGGTTGATGCTACAGTCAAGCTTTGCTTGCAGCGAAACCTTGATCTGAATGCGGTTGTGCTGGGAACGTTAATGGAGGCTACAGCAGCACGAGTTGACCCAAAGCGAGCGGATGCACTTTGGGAGGCACTTGTTCACCCCTCTCAAGTTGAACCAAATTTCCTTGTGTACACCGCATATGCAAAAGTGCACCTTTTGTCCGGACAGCCTCAAAATGCAGTCAGCATCATTGATGAACTGATGCAAGAGCGCAAGGGGGACATGGACTACAAACTTGCAGTTGACTATTTGCAAGCGCTCCTGATTATGTGCCATTCGTCTTTATCTTCTGCGCATATGACCTCCTTGCATCAGTTTCTGGACAAAGGTGCAACCATCGTAGCACGCAAGTCAGCAAAGTCAGGGAAGCAAAACTGGAAGTCTCTGAAGGTGTTGTCCCAGAAACTCCTCTCAAGCCCAGAAAACCTTTGCTTCAAAGACCTGCTTGTTACAAGTACCGCCAGTCAGAGCTTGATGCAAGATTGGGAGAACTACCAGGCAGGTACCAACTACTTGCCTTTGCGCGATTGAAAGCTAGTGAGCTCCTGAGAAATTGCGAGGGGTTCATGCAGGGAAGGCATTGGCACGTTGTATTAGGTACTTCGACTGCACCATTTTGCTTGCACTTTGACACTGCATACTCGTACCATGTCCACAAGTTTGTGAAGGTATGTAGAATGATTCGACTTGTGTCACAGACTGTGATCCACTTGTGCTGGCGCAGGGCCTATCTGCACGCAGCATGATGGTATCGTTTGTGTCTGGCCTCCTGACAGGTCCGCAGGAAGGGTTCTCCTCCTAAGGCACATCAGTTAGATATATGATGATGTATGCATGCATTTTTATGGGGAAAATGGCACTACGCCAGTGTTGTAAGTGTTTGATTTCGATAGCACTTGATGGTGCAGTAGACTGCAAATGTTCTGGGAGTCTGTGAGGTTCTAATTGGAAATTGTATTTTTTGCATGCTTCTGCTACTAAGCAAGGAAGTCGAGTCAAGGGAAGCATGATTTTACATGGATTTTGTAAGTCATTGACATGAATGATTTGCAATCATCAATTACAATGCGTATGAAATGAATAATATGTAACAACAGGGATATGTGTTTTCCTTTGTTCACTTGAAGCAACTTGACTTGGGAGTTGGTCTTCAACAGGAAGTTGCCAGCTACTAAGGGTTACTAAGGATGCAGCTTATCACTGCAGTGTACTTGCTCAATAGTCGAGTCTGGACACTCAGATTCGAAGGATGTGGATGTCGCGGCCTGTTTCTGCCTGTGCATTGCATTGCTTGTGCAATTTTGAGCCTTTATGTGTGGATCCCCATGAAAATGTGTTCTTTCCACGGCTCATGCGGAGCCACAACCCGTTGTGCCACACACAGCTTGGTCTTTTTGGTTGTGTTCCACATACATCCACATGCTTTATATATACTCTGTGTGCAGAATCCCATCAACAGCCAGCAAGTCTAAAAGCAGTCAACATTTCCAAGGAGACCTCACGGCTACTCCTCTTCGAGGCTTTCACCGATTAGTGATTAGTGAGTGGAACATGCCGATTCAGGTGATCTTTATAGCATGCACTTCTTGTGCATCCTGGTCGATCTCAAATTGTCCCTGCTCTATTCTCCAATCAGCATGGGGATATGCCACTCACACTTGCGCTGTGTTGCAGATTGTGCTTGATACGGGTTTGGCCTTCTGGAAGCTGCGCAAAGCTATTAAGGCGCCAGACATTTGCCAAGTTTGACCTGCAATACTCATTAAATTGAAGATCATTGAAGTTATCCGAGCAGAGAGGCAGCTGCAGGTGATCCAGGTTGGCAAGGCTATGGGGACTTTAGACCTGAAACCCAGTAGGAGAACAATGTGGGTTTAACAAAAATATACTGGTTATTCGTTGCTAGTGCTGCTAGTATATAATTGACGACACATTAGAGTCATGCAAAAGAAACATGTTTGAAGGGACCATGGGCCCCACTTCCACTGCTTGTGCCAGATCGAAGTGGTAAAAGAATTTCCCTTCATCAGCTTTGGTGGCCAGAAAGGTTACGAAGAGGCAGAGTCCAGCTGTGCAGCTTTTGCTACGGTAGACTACGCACAATTGACTTCTTCAGATATCATCTACAGTGCTGGTCTACCATTAAGGGCATGTTATGAATGAGTCAACTTGGGGATAAGGCATGTTAGTCAACAGTCACAGATCACCCATGTCACACATTAATTAAATTGTAGTCAAATAGTCGGCGATCGGTGACATTTGAGTTCGATCTATTGATGAAAGTCTTCCTGATATTAATTTCCAAATCAATTTGGATTGTACAATATTATTATATAATAATTGATACTGGTTTTGAAGAAATCTCCAGTTTCTGGCGGTGCAGGCAGGCACAGACAAGTACGACGAGGTGCACCCGGGCAAATGTGTCCGTCAAGCTACTGTTCAACGACATTTTGCATGGGCGTCATCGTTGTTCCAAGTCTGATCCCTTCCTTGTAGATAAAGAAAGTGCCCAATGTCAGAAGTAACTTGAAGATTTATGCCTGCGCTTCAAACAGATGGTCCCATCTGGAACAGAATCATGTGCAATCAAACAATAAGATCCATGAATCTTGTTGAATTTTGTTAGCGCATTTGTCAAGCACTTACCCCAAGACAAGTCAGGGACCACATTAAGCATATTTTTCAATGTCAAGACATTTCAAGGCTAAATTTAGGCACGGCATGGCACGGCCATGAATGCATGCAAGGACTGTATCCATGGAGAAACAACATGCAATGACATGCCAGGAAGCGTTGCGCTACATGTATGCGAAGCTTGGCCAATGATACTGTCAAGTTTATTCATGCTTTTTCTGCGTTCGGAGGGCAAACAGCTGTTTCCGGTGCTTAGTTGTCGCTGGATCACCTGAGGATTGCTGTTCCGTTGTTCATCGGCTTCACAATACGTTCCAGCCTCTACGAGAAAGTGCGCCCCCCGCGTCTTTGTTGCAGGCTTCTGTATGCAGGACCAGGCTTTCTTTGGCATATATGTGAGTGTTGAGTGGACTGCTTGTTGTGTACTACTCTCTAGAAATTAAATTAACCCTACACCACATGTGTCCACTCGCTTGCCACGCCTCGCTTGCGTTTTCCTTCGGATTTGTTCAAGCACGTGTTTAGTTCACACAATTCCAGAGTACACGATGGCTGACACTGAAGCAACCCAGCTTTTGTTCAGAGATGCTGTCCACAGGAACATGCACAAAACTTTCCATGTGGTGCGAGATGCTGGGGTCACGGTTGGAGGATAATTTTCGTCAATCAGAGTGATCAAGGATGACTAATGGAAGGCAAGACTTTGTGTTCTACAAAGCCCAGAGTTGAGAGCAAATAATATGTATATAATCATAATATAATCAGAAGAACAAGTAAATGAGATAACTGAAAAAAGTGCCCAGTAACTGGCCCAGCATGCTAAGAATCACAATGGTACCACTTGCACCCCTGCCACAGCTTGCGTGCCAAGGAAACCAGAAACGGTTTGAAACACGCAATCAACAGCGGAAGTATCATCAGAATATGCTAAAGCTCACAACTATATCAGTTCAATGACACAGATCTCATCAAGAAAATCAGTGCCTGGCTGCCATGCCATGACATGGGTTCGCAGCCCTCGCCGGGGCTGGATCCAGGTCTCTTGGCATCTCTTGGCTTTTGTGACTCCAAAAACAAAAGGATTTAGCTGGCAAAATAGCTGGATGCGAATGATACTTCTCAGGATTGCAATCTCCAACTGCTGATCCACTATTGATCCACTATGAGGTCACTATGAGCACTGAGCCCTCATCCAACAAAAATGCGGCTGCTTGACCCTGAGGCACACCTCCGTCGCCCAACGGAGCTGAGGAAGTGGAGGTCGAGGCGCCGGAGGCAGCACGTTGGGTGTGGACGCCAAGGAGATTGAGGGATGGTAGACGGTGACCCATGGTATCCCATGGTGGAGGTCGAGTCATTGTTGTCGCTGCTGAATTACGATTCGATATTGTCTTGTTGTTTCCTTCTTTGCCAAGTTGAGAACCATAGCTGAGCATAGCTGAGCCATAAATTGTACCATTCTCAGGCCTGGGCTGCTGCCCCGCGGCGGCCACGGGCCAGACGTCCACGACCCCGGCGCAGCTTCACACCCTCGACAGGGACGCCTGACACGGAGAGGTGGTGGGGAGACATGGGATTCATGGGATACATTGCAAAGATCTGCAAAGGGTGCCAAAAAAAAAAATGAATCTTGCTGATTTAGACATATTTAGACATATATATATATATATATTTGACATGTGTTGCAATACATGTTTGGTACATAAATCAAATATGTATACGTGTCGTGCTCAAAAGTGGGGTTGCCCCTCCCAATCATATTCCAATGGCATGTTACTTGTCACTTCGGGAACTCCATCTTGTCACGGACGCGAAATGACCGTGACACCGACACCATAAGACAACGGTCTTGTTTATTTATTTCTGGCCAGTCGACCGACCTCGAGTTCTTTTGGCGGTACCTGGCCTGATTTGGCGGACGAGGAAGAGGACGACTTTGCAGATGACCCAGACCCGGTACCAGAGGCGCGGAAGCAGGGGGACAATATGAGAAGCTTCAGCCAGTCTCAGCATGCTGCTGGTTACAGTTGCTTGAAATGTATTGAAATTGAAATGTGTGTTTTTTGTGATTGGTATTGCAGCAGTTCAGTAGATTCAGGAAGTACTGTCCAGCTTGAGCTGTGGTTTTGAAGATGTTTCCCTGTGTTTCTTCAACCACGAGCTGGCTGGTTTGGTGACAGAGCATCAAAAAAAACTGGCTGCGTTTAGATTCCCATGCCAGGCAGCAGCTGTGGATCGACTTTCGGAAGTCTAGGAGCTCAGATGGTATGACGTGAACGCACAACTGTAAATGTCGGTAGCCACAGAAATAATCTATAACATGACCCTGCAGGTGCCGTCAAACACGTGACAAATCGATTCAATTTGGTGGACGTTCCGCAACATATCGGTTCAGCTGCTCATTCAGCCATTCTTTGGGCCTGGAAGAGAGGCGGAGGCAGCTTTGTGACAGAAGACAGGAAACAGACTATAGATAAAGGCAAGCCTGGTTCAGTCGAGTTGTCAAATATGTATATACTATTATATATACAATATAATATATCAAAGACGTCAGCCTTGGAGATGTTGCAGGCCTCAAAGAATGTGTCCTGCGCCAGGTGCTTTTCCTGGGCAGAAAAATGGGTGTCAAAAGCCAGGCAAGATGGCTTGAGCAGGGCAATGCAGTTGGGGCATGTTGGGGCCAGAAGTTCCTCAATCGAATGGCCGCTTTCCAAAATGCCCTCATGAATTTGCAAGCGACAGACCAAGTTGCCCACAAGTCATTGATGTTGTGCACTGGTCGTGTACATCTACGAGCTGTATATGGTTAATTGTGATGATATTCCTATGCAACATAAGAGGACATGACATATTAATACATGTTATCTATTTGTACAGCCTGTGGCCCCTTGAAGCATCTTGGACCGGAAACACATTGTAACTGGATCTGGAAACAATTAGAACGTTTCTGGGCAGGTCATGAAGAAGCCCAGCAGGGTCACGAAGAGCATCACCAAAACCAAGAGTCAGGCAGCCGCGTGGGCAAAGCATAGCAAAGCTTTGCCGCCAAGAGCAGCTGAGCTTCGCTGACCTTCACATGTTGATTTAATTTGTAGGCTGTGAGATGCTGTGAGAAGATGTTGAAACAAACTTATTTCTCAGACGTCTCAGAACGACAAGTTTGCAGTCCATGAGCGCTCATTAACTTGTTCCTTGTTGTGCATGTTTTCTTGTCGTAACCTCCTCCGATAATTCCGATAGAAGTATATCGGTCAATAATATTCAAGCACTTGCTAAGAACATTGTTTTGACTTTGACCATCAAAGGGGCAGCAGATGCAACAACAGCGTGGCCATTGTTTGCAGCCACATTGCTTGGCATTCCAGGCAAGTGGCAGCCAAAGCTCCAAAGCAAGGCAATGGGAGCATATGAAGGGTGGCAGGAATTCGTTGGGATGACATGTAATCAGGGACTGATGTTTGGATGTGTCAGACTACTAGTAGTGCATCTACAGTTATATGTTTGGATCCAGGCTTTGACCAAGCAAGCCTTGCACTATTTCACAATATATATATATATAATATATTAATATATATTATATTATTTTGCCAGATTCTCAAGGATTGGTTCTGCAGTTATTTTCAGCACACCGCATTTGCTGATGCATTTCTTTCTATCCAGTTGTAAACCTGTGAGAACATTCTGATGGTGCCACACATTTGACTAAGTGATCTAAGTGGATTCTACGTGATTCCACCGTACGAGCATTCACAACCATGTCAAAATCGTCGACTTTTGCCGTGTGAATGCTGTGTTATACAGGCACAACGTGGCACATGTACCTGTTTCCGGCTGATCCACCAGGCAAGAAGCCGGATCCACGGTAGTCGGCTGCCTTGGATTGGTGATTCAATTTGACCCTTTGGGAAAATGCCCTTGGTGAACAGCCTTGGCGAGTGACAGCACAAACCATGCCACGCAAAGATCACAAAATCATAGGGTCACGAGTCATGAGACCCAACTTTAATAGATCAAATGAAATCATTTGCCTCTCTCCTAGGTGAGTATCAACAGAGCTCCCGTCACTTGACTTTGCACATCATGTTGGTGCGGGTGGACATGCCGATAGCCTGCTAGACTTTCTCTCTCGTTTCGAGTAGATGTCAATATATGTTTTGCAGTGCGAAGATCATTCCTTTGAGAGAGCACCCTCCAAACAGATCGCAGGGTCGAATCAGACGAGATAGTCACGGGATATTGAAATGAGAGTCAATGATTACTGCACTCGTATGGTTGTACCGTATTTGAGAAAGTGAAAGGCTTGACCACTGTATTATTATGTTCTAGATAGTTGCTATCACATGGACCTGCGTTGGTTTGTTGTGAGACTTTGGGTATATGTTATTATTATACATGGGTCAACACTGGTTTCAACTCTATCCGCGTTAAAAAAAAGCAAACATGGATTTGGTGGCTTTACATTGACTTCAAACAGGCACGTTCCATGTTTGTTGCCCCTGGGGCCCTGCGAAGTGTAGTGCTTCCGAGTTTCAAATGATTTCTCATTCTTTCTCCAGATTGAATTCCGATTTCTTATCCAGTTTTCAATTCAATGACTGTTCGCAGGTGCTTACTCTGTGGATTACTGTGTGCATGCGGCAACTGGGTCACAAAGAGGACCAATTGGATTGCCGATGAGCTATGAAGCAGTCGAGGTCAGTTGGAGTACAAGCATTTTTCCCCGGTCCACAAACCAGGGACTGGAAGAGAAGCACTCCATGTAGCAAATTGGAAGTAAGCAAGCCAACCAAAGGAACTGCTCTATTCCATGCAGCTGAAGGATGAGGATGTGTGTTTTGCTAGGTGCTGACTGGTGCTGGTTGTTGGCTAAACCTGATGGTCATCAGGAGCTGGCTCTCACTGCTGCCAAGGTTTGCAGTTGCAGGGCTGGGAAATCAGCTGTGACAAATGAAGTTGCATCATTGGAAGTATATAATCTGAGTTTATGATAGTTTATGGGTTTCATATGGTTTCATGCAAAATAGTCGATGAGTGTTTGCCGACATTGGGCAGTTCTTGGCTCTGCTGCTTTCAGTCCACCTTTCGTGCTTGTAACACACATGGTTGGACATGGCTCAAGCTGGTGTGAACCGCTTCGCGAACTTAGCTACCGACAAAATATGGTTGCAGCTTGTTCAAAACTAATGCAGAGCTGCAGAGCTATACTGGACAAGTTCGCCCAAGAGACTTTGGGCATCTTTGGGTGAGTCTTGTAGACGTCAGAGTAGCATTAGCATCACCAAAGAGACGATCGCAGATACAAACTATACTAACAAGCAATTTTGGTAACACGCAATTTTGGTTGTGTGACTGAGAACCTACGAGTTCCGAATGAAACTGCAAATCAGTGAAATTCAAAAGGCCTTTTGCTGAACACTGCAGTAATCTACAGATTTTGATAAATTTTGAGGTTTTGCTATTGCCACATTGGCTGCGCCCATGTCTGCCAGAGTGCCTTTCCTTGAGGCGCATGGGGAGATCAGTCCCAAAATGAGTCCCAAAATGTCCCAAAGTTCCACTTCTGAGACAAGGATCACTTGGTGTCAAGACGACCATCGCTAACACTTTAATCACATAGTTTTTGCGGGAATAGGTATATGCCCAACATGGATGAGTGTTTTTAATCAGACTGTAATAGTAATTAATTAGAATATCCATGTGTTTCCCTATGTTTGAGGATCCAGGTCTGTTTGTCCTCGTCCCGCCTAAGTTGGAAGATGTAAGGCCAATAAGTTAAGTGTATGCCTAGATCGTGGGACAACGGACAGGTTGAACATGATAGCTGTACCTTCCGTATCTCCGTTTCCTGGGGCTTTGCAGTTGGAGGCTTTGCTTTGGTTCTGCAACTTGTTGATACCAAATTACCCCAGATGGTGGGTGCGCCATTCCTATGCTAGAGCCTGCATTAGATTAGATCCCTTACTCACTTTCTTGAAGCGACATGATGGGACAAGGCAGCAAGTGATTCGGATCCGCCATTTCTGCAGGAAGAGCAGCCAGCTGAGACATCCAGGCGGGTGCACCGATGAACAGCCAGGAATTGAATTGATAATAATGATCCTCACCCTGGAAGCTGAATCTTGATGAATCTTGAGGGACGTGGCCTCATACTTTAATACTTTAAGATACGTTATGATACGTTTATATAACATCTGTAAACATCTTGACTTTTTAAACAAATGGGATTATTCCTATTTTAAAAAAGTTGCAATATAACATGATACAACTATAATATATATATATAATATTGTATACATACAGATGTTGGGTCAGAGGATGACGAGGTGGAATTCTGTCATGTGTGGTTTGTTCCAAGAAACTTGCTCAGATAATGTCTCTTGTGCGCAGATTGATGGCTGAAGCCACCGTTTTGCTCGTAGGATGTCCTGCCCTTTATGTGTTGCTCGACTCAAAGTTTTGCTCATCTTGAAATTTGTGACCACATACTCATAGCAGGTTGTGTGGCGACAGAATTTGCTGTGTCCGACGATGTTGTCGCGGTTGGAGCACATGCTATGTCGCTCGGCCCAGACAGCTGCTGTGATACAGGACATGGGACACGGTCGTTAGATGTCGTTAGCAAGATTAAACGCGATAGATTACCTGATCCGCAGCCTTGGAAATAGTGGACACGGTTTAATAATCGATTTTTTTTTGATAATGAGTTGAATGCTTTTCTTTTCATAATTTTCATAACTTTAGAAATGACGTGATCCCAAATGAGCGAATAATCAAGGTTCTTGGGCGCATCTGGGTGATGGTACCTGGAAGACTGTATAACTGTTATTGTATGAATATTATGAATTATGATGACATGTAATGAGAGATGTAGGCGTGCCATTTTGGAACCGGCTCTCGAAACCAGGAAATTACAAATGAAAACTATTGTGGAAGATATGAAAGGTATGGAAGTGTGTTCGATCGCTTTCAGTTGGCAAAACTATGTTCCCTATGGCTTTGCAGACGCAGCCTTCTCCCTTGGCTGTCAGTTCAAATTCTCAAACCATGTTCTCATGATCTATTTCAACTCGCCGAATCATCCAAAAATGTTTTGATTTTTGTTGATACTTGTTGCGTTATTTATTGACATCAAACCGGATTTCCTACGGCTCAGGTCTCTTTATTTTGCTCAGCTTGCTTTTACATTGAATTTTGGAACCTGCACTACAGAGCCGCAGAGGCTGGATATTGACTTTGGCTCCAGCCAAGGGGAGGGGGACTCCAGGTGCCAGGTGTCATGGAATATTTGCAAGGATTCCCAAGTCAGGTCTCCATAGCTTCAGACACAATTTGAAAACGGAATGCGGTGCTTGCGACAGTTTGCATACTGTAGTGTGGATCTAGAGCATGGCAATATCACAAATATACATTATAATACACATATATGGGTGCAAGTCAAAATAGGAGGTCCGGTACAAGCTCCGGGACCACACCCGTTCCATACCCCCGTTCCATACCCCCGTTCCATACCTCCTTGAAGGATCCGTTCCATACCTCTGTTCCATACCTCTGATCCATACGTTATAATATATATATATTATAATTATGTGTATATATATGATATAATTGTATATATATATATATATATGATTTTATGTATATATAATTATATATATATTTATATATATATGCAATAGATATATAATTAACTTATAATTGTATTTTATATATATATGAACATGTGCAATTTGATTTTACATTTTTGCGCACATACAGCCCAAGCCCTGTGATTGTGTTGGGAAGTCTGTGCCTGCAGCACTTATAACTGCTACCTACTTTGTTGTGTG
>Ga0126342_10014266_pt1 | contig 14041 bp, 5 predicted proteins | sample Cyp1metagenome_FD_92528 | JGI IMG/M metagenome (GOLD analysis project Ga0126342, IMG submission 92528) | Coral microbial communities from Lord Howe Island, Old Settlement Bay, Australia - Cyphastrea 1 metagenome | ecosystem: Host-associated > Invertebrates > Cnidaria > Coral ...
CAAGCACAACAACAAGCACAACAACAAGCACAACAACAAGCACAACAACAAGCACAACAACAAGCACAACAACAAGCACAACAACAAGCACAACAACAAGCACAACAACAAGCACAACAACAACAACAACAAAAACAACAACAACAACAACAACCACAACCACAACCACAACCACAACCATAACCACAACCACAACCACAATCACAACCACAACCACAACCACAACCACAACCAACAACAAAAACCAACAAACAACAACCAACGACCAACAACCAACAACAACAACAACAGCAACAACAACAACAACAACCAACAACAACAACAACAACAACCACCAACCAACAACAACAACAACAACAACAACAAACAACAACAAACAACAACAACCAACAACAAACAACAACAAACAACAACAAACAACAACAAACAACAACAAACAACAACAAACAACAACAAACAAACAGCAAACAAACAGCAAACAAACAGCAAACAAACAGCAAACAACAACACCGAGAACAAGAACACAAACAAGAACAAGAACAAGAACAAGAGCAAGAACAAGAACAAGAACAAGAACAAGAACAAGAACAAGAACAACAACAACAACACCAACAGCAGCAGCAGCAGCAGCAGCAACAGCAACAACAACAACAACAACAACAGCAACAGCAACAGCAACAGCAACAGCAGCAGCAGCAGCAACAGCAGCAGCAGCAGCAGCAACAGCAACAGCAGCAGCAGCAGCAACAGCAGCAGCAGCAGCAGCAACACCAGCACCAGCAGCAGCAGCAGCAGCAGCAGCAACAGCAACAGCAACGGAGCAAGCGGGCGACATTCTGGGCAACAACAGCAACCCTTGGGGCATTGCCGGTGTCGGAGCCCTGCAATTATATTCACATTGGAATTAGCAAAGAGCAACCGAATGTCAGATGGTCCATCCCTTTGGATTAGCGACAGGTCCCAAATCGATTTTAACGCCATCGAATTGATTGCCTCCCCAAGAGAACTGTTTTTCATTGCTATTTGAAATACTATGCGCAGTTTAGCTTTGTTAAAACACTGGCCAATGATGCGTTACTTCCTCTCACTATCATTCAGAGTGAAGTTTGCGAGGACATTAAAAAGCATTTAAAATCATTTAAATCCACTTTGCTTTTTTCAGCGTCAATTTGGGTACCCAACATCAATGATTTCCACTTGCTTTTCATGGCCCAAATGGGGGTCGCGTCAAGGCACGGCCTCTCCACAGGCGCCCACGTTCCGCTTTTCCCCGTAGCACGGAAAGGAGGTTTTCGGGACTCACATAGCCATACCTCGGATGCGAAAGCCTCAACGCAGACCTGCAAAAGGCGGTTCAGGTTGTCGCTAGGTTAAGCAGCCGTATAGTGGGCTTAATCGGGCTTAATCATTTAGCGTCGTACGTTTTGTTTGGCTATCTTTTATATCACATGTTTTTCTTGCATTTGTTTCGTGTTTCGTCTCTTGATTGTAATTCCAGGTTTGCATCATTGTGCAATTCATGTTCTTTACTTTTCTCACCATCAGGTGCTTCGCTTTGCTTTGTATGTGTGTCCAATTTTCGACTTATATCTTCACGCAAACCTCAGCCGTGGAAAACAGCACATTGTGACATGTCTGAAGAGCTTCACGGAGCACTTGATGGTCAATACCATAGACTATACAAAAAAAAATGCTTTTCTTGATTTTTTGTAACTCGCTGGAACAATATCAAGCACTTTTGTGACACAGGCTATTGTATAGACCGAAGCCCACAGGCTATTGTATATCTATGATCGAGTCTCAAAGCACTTTTTGTGACACAAATTGCCACAAATTGACCAGTGTCAATGCCAGGGAAAGAGTTAGACAGAAAGATCCTGGCATGCCTATGTATTCCATTGTAATTATTCTAAGTACCGTCACCAACTAGTCACCTCTAGTAGGTAAGAAAGTGGGAACCAACAATTCAGTACTTACGCTTGTAATAGTCAACGAATTGCCACTTTTGATTTTGGGGTGTGTCCCCAGTTCATCAACCATCCTTAAGTCATCCTTTAGCCTCTGTCAATTTGGTCAAGGCGCCAATGCCACTGGTCCTTGCCATAGACCAGGACGTTTCCCGCATATTTGTGGCCGCCCACATGCGAGCATTTGCGAATGCGCATTGGTCCCACCTCACACGGATCGATGGGTCCCAACTTCTGCTGCTCCATAGTCTCACTGTAAAAGGGCTCGATTCTCTTAATTCTCTTAATTGCTTGTGACATGCAAATTTAGTGTGGTTCAAATCAAATTCTTGGTCTGGATCAAATTCTTGTTTTGAGAGACCCAACACATCGTATGGCATGACAATATGTAATTCTAGTTTTCGGATGGTCTGAGATCCTACACATGGCGATTCTTTGGGTCACCTCACTCATCTGGGCACCCTTGCGCATGTTTACTCCAGCCGGTTTTTGAGTTGTGTTCACTTCTTTGGTAGACTCAATCATCAACCTCCATCTGGAGATGTTTTATAATTTCATACCATCCACTTAAGGGTTTGTCTTAAAAGTAGGGAAGCCTCAATTTTGCGCCTCAAAATCTCATGGTTTATCATGATGGTACCTATTACAATGGCCATGTATTGTGGATGTATATACAGGTACCTATTATACCTATTATATTATAATATAGCCATAATTTTATTATAATAGCCATCATGATGGTACCTATTATCTATTATACCTGAAATCTGAAATATGTCGCAGGTCGTCACTTCTTTCAAATAATCATAAACCTGAAATATTGACGTGGTCTGAAAGAATAAAGGATTTTACGCCGGCTTGGCAGCAAAACAGGAGGTGCTTTCTTGGCTTCTCGTTTGTAACCTGGGTACGTTCTGTATGAAATAAACACCAATGCCGCACCTGGCAGGCAGATGTTTACTTTTGAAATGTTCGATTTGATCGCCAATAAAATCATCTTGGGAGCGTTGCCGGGATGCAAATAACAGTTGTTATGCTAGCCCCAAGCCCACAAAACTCAACAACCATCCATTGAGGAGGCCGTGATATATGATGATTTATGTATATACTTAATGCAAACCGGTACGATTATAATATTGTTGCTTATGTATATATTCCATGAATAACCTGGATTGCACCCATTGTATATCCCCGTGATATTCCAGAATGGTTGGTTTTGTCGTCCTTTTATACTGGTTTGATAAGAGGATTTTCCAGTTCATGGAGTGATAATCTTCAATATATTGAATAATATCTTGAAAAGTACAACAATGTATGACAGCATCAGAACAAATCATCAACCAACCATCATCAATGATATCCCCATATTTTTGATGGTTAACCAATGTTAACCACCAATCATCAAATGTAACCATTGTTAACCATTATTGACCGCTATTAAACATGATTATATAATGATTAAACAACCGTTGACCCCTTGGGAACCCCCTCATTTAGCACTGGGTCAACGGCACCTTCCCTGCAGCACTCAGCTCTTCCGCTTTGGCGGTCAAGCGAGGTCCGCAGAAGCCACAGCGGCCATCACGCTTGGTGTGGGCACACCTTGGTGGCACCCCCTGCGACGCCATGGATGTTTTGGGGATGTAGAGGGTCAACGAAGTCACAAGGAAAGGCATCACATGCCTTAATGAATTTTTAGTTTTATGTAGTTTTGCTATGTTCTACTATTTGTCTGTACATATTTGGCTTACACGGTCTTTGTCACCATGTCATACATGCTCCTCAATATTCGCAGATGGTAAGATGATCCCTACAGGTCCAACTGTTCTCCGAAAAACCATGGTGAAAAATGGTCCCGGACGTGGCCAACACAACTATAAACTCCGGCTACAGCACAAGTTCAAAAATGTGGATGAAATCCCTAAGATGTGAAATTGAGTATGGTTATGTATGGTTTCCTCTTTGGGTTTACCGCTTTACCATAGATTTTTCCTTGTGGGATCCAATAAAGGTCCGAAGCCACACAAAGAGCGTGGTGTCCTCGATGTCACATCCAAGCGAACCTGGGCTCAGCGGTGCGCCACAGGGTGCCCCATGTGACATTGCACCTTAATACTTGTTGTAGGACACCTTGCATTTATATCTTGTATATATTAATATAATAATATATAGTAATATATGTATATTGTGTAATTGTTAGTAAGTTGATTCAGTCACGATCATAAAACGGTATTTGAACAAATATACCTACATCTCGGGTAACTGGGCTGAAGTTGCTGTGGCCCACGTCCTCTGGCAATATTAAGCATGCATAAAGTCATATGTTAAAAGTGTTTTTACAGAATTGTTTGTTTTGCATGTGTTTCACAAACTTTACATGTATATATATAATTACATATTATCCTCAGTGGCGTTGAATGTCTACCTGGTGTATCTTTCCTTATGTTTCTTAAACAAATATCCCCCATGCGAACTGGGTGCCTCGAGGAAGTTCACCCTTCAGGAATCGCAGCAGCTCAGGGATTCCGGCACCATCCTGGCGGACAAGGCACGCAAAACTGGGACAACTGTGCAACGTAAACGGCTTGAGATCATTGCGCACCAAGAGACGCAACAAAAACAAGCTGGTTGGATAATAAATCAATAGTATAATTAGAGTAAAAAATAGACAACATATTAATAAGTAATACTACTGTATAGAAATGACGATGATCATGATAGTGACACTAGCAACAACATTAGTCATAGTGGTAAATAAACAGAATCTATGTCTAATTCTATGATGGTAAATACATGTCTGGCAAGAGATTGGAGTAACCCAAAGTATCCTCAAGGTTTCCCTAAAGATGGGTTGCACTGCGAGTTGTATCAGAACAGGGACGTCTTGGGACATCTTGCAGCATCTTAAGGGACCGACGCCTGATTTGATGTGATATGTCTTTGATGGGATTGGAGCCACCCATGTGACCTCAAAATTGTTTGAAATGCCCTCTGGTAAATTAACATAGACCCTGAAAATAGCCTAGTTTTAATGGAAACTAATCTTCCAACCCCTATCTGCCACGGTCTATGTTAATTTACTGGAGGGTATCTCTAAATTGCTGTAGTTGCTTGGGGCTTGGGGAAATATTCGATACTGTATGGTACTGTGTCACGGTCCCCATGACTAACCCGTCCTTGCCAATGTCGTACTCCAAGCATTCGGGGTACAACATCACCAAACCATCCTGGCACGCCGAGAAAACCGAGAGCCCACGAGAGGATGTTTTTAAACTCGGGTCAAAATCCCAACTTGGTATGGTTCATGTATGTTCATGCTATACATGATTAAAACATTGGTTAAAACATATTAAAACAACATAAGAAGTCATAAGACTACATCATCAACATGTTGTGCGTCTGATTTTTTACCCCCCCATACAGAGTTGGGATCAGAATTTGGTAGGTCAAACTTACTCAACCCCTTCGAAAGCCTTTGTGTTTAGCAACGAGAAAAAACTGTCATTATCAATTGTTCAAATCCAAATGGATACAGTTTGAAGATGTTACAATGTTTAAGCTATCGAATTAGAATCTAAAACATAACAACTTGGAAGACAACTTGGAAGGGAAGAAGAGAGGTGCTCAATGACGCTTTCCTCGCCACGTAAAATCCGGGACCCAGGCTTTTTTTGCCAGGTGGGCATAGATGAAGGGCCAAACTTGATTTGCAATCTCCATATTTGATGGTTTTCATCTATATAATATGAGGGGTTTTGATTATGTGCTATAATGGTATATAATTGACATTTGATGGTGTTCATCTATATAATCATATCCAAGACAAACGTCAATTGTTTTATTTGTTGTTTGAGGTCACCATGAACTGCCCACTTCACGTCGGCTCCTGCCCGGCAGCTGCTCGTTCAACCAAACTGATTCCTCAATTCGCGTACTGGTTGGTGGTTTCAACCCCTCTGAAAAATAAAGTTAATGGGAAGGATTATCCCATATATTATAATGGTAAATAAAAAATGTTCCAAACCACCGACCAGAGTGCCACTTTATACCACTCAATTTGGGGATTCCTATGGTGTGTTGAACCGGAAAATTGTGCGTTGGTGATCCTCATCCGTAAGTGTTTTGGTTGCTGGTTTCCAACCATCTGTCTGTCTGTCTGTCAATTTGGGGTAGACCAGAACTCCGAGACTTGCTATTCCTAAACTCACCTGGCAAGTTACTTAGCAAGCCGTGCGAACGGGTCATTGGGGCCCTTTCGTCACCCTAGTGATATTCCTGATATGTCCTTAATCTAATCGTTACCAGTTCTCCATGGTTAAAAACCCTCTCCAGGCTATCCCAACAAACCACGTTGGCATACCCTCTGATGCTTAAAATTGGTAGTGGGAAGTATTGATCGTCAAATCTATGTAACACATATATATATATATAACATTATATATATATTATATCTATAATATTATCTATATATAATTAATATGATATAATAACAAATCATTTATAGATGATTTAAGTGGATGGCAAATTGTAGTGATTCCTAACTGACCGTGATGATCTTCCTACTTACCATCATTTATGGTAAGGTCGTGGTGAGGTCTTTCTAATTGCCCGGATAAATGGAGCGAATTTCAGGCCGTCAGCCTCTCCCCCTGTTCAAAAGCTCATCTTCCTCATTTATTTGCCTAGTTTCGAACCTTTCCGTTGATCTCCTGGCTGCCAATGGCTTGAAATACAGGAAAGCAAGCGAGCATGATCGAATAAGTTTGAGCCGATGCCACCTGATTTTGGGCACAGTACTTACTTAGTTCCCTTCTCCTGAGCAGTTTCCAAAACGTGTGGTTCTTGGACATTTTCGGACGGGATCCATTGATATCCATTGATATCCATTGTAGTTCTTTGGCAAATCACCACATTTCAGATTTGTTTGCTACCACCCCCCCGTGACTGCATCAACTGCATTAAGTGCATTGTTTCACAGCGCAACAACGCTGACCTGTCCTTCTTTGCTTTGCAAATCGCCTCATCCAAGACCACGGGTAGTGTCCTGAGAGCCGGCGACCTGGATGTGATCTGATTTTCTCATATTTTATCATTGGGTCCCCTGTTCAAGAGTGTATTCCTCCATGTTTATCCTTATTCCTGTGATAGCATGGAATGCTTGGATTCCATGGATTTCATTGATGCAAAATGATGCAAATATTGTTTTTTGAGGGGTCCCACAGTCTGTCAAACTGGATCAAGGTGATGTTTTGCTTGCCTCAACACAACCTATGAGAATGGGTGTGAAGAATTCGAGCATGTCCGCTCACTCAATTGCGGGGGATGATTCGTCTTTAACACCCTGTTCTCCACTGTCATTTTCACAGACAAGATTGCGAGGCCGTCAAATCTATCTTTACGCTACCATGCGAGCAACCGTTTCTGGTTGGTTCCCAGCCTTTTCAACAATCTCTCTCCAATGGTTATGTATGGACCATCATCCAGGTCAGAGCCAAGGTTCCCTTTGTGCTGCGCGTCGAAGGGGTCTTCAGGCCATTCGTCAGCAAGACCCCAGGTGAGGAAAATATGTTTCCTGAAACAGGCAGTAAACTTGGCTTCAAATGGGAAAAACCTAAGAAGTCAGGAGACCTACACTACAAGTGCCTATTGGATCTTGACTTGATGACTCCTTTTGCATAAAAAAAATCTCGGGGTATGTTTGAAATTATCATTAGCAGGCACTAGCATTTTCTTGTGAGGGCTATGCCACATGCCACGGTAGTTTCCGTAGATTTCTTTGAAAATTGGACCCTTTGCCGATTTGAAGCTGTTGCATCCTTTTGAACCTGTTTTTCGTTTGTTTCGCACTTAAAGATAACTTCTAGACTTGTTTTTGTTTGATTGTTTTGCACCTATATGGAGGTGTCCTAAAATGATAAATGGGGAATCCACAATAGCTGGATGGTTTATCATGGAAAATCCATGAAAATCCTATTTGAATGGATGATTTGGAGGTACCCCGATGACCATATTTACCATGAAGATTCATATCTCGTGCCCCGAGGCACGAGGGCTTTCTGAAACACAAGCGAAAAACACCAACAAGTCATTGATTGATACATGGCTGCAACATGTCACGAAGAACAGAAGAACAATCAGTTGAACAATCAATAACACAAGCTGGAGGGATTATCGCATGGACTTTCAGAATATATCTCCACCGCTAGGGCGCACACGACTTCCACACCGGGGAGTACAAGTGGGGCTCCAGCTGTACACTATACGAGTATGTCTTTGGGTGCTGAGAACAAGATTCCACAACATCACCAAATAGCACAGTAGACCTCCCAAAACTGATTCCCGAAAGTTCACAGTTCACATGATTTCCCAATTTAGCAACTTTCAACCTGTTAGGGTGTGAATTTCAATTCTTCGATTGTTGAGTATACCGGATCTTGTCTTGTACATGCTAAACTTGTTTTTTGAACTATCCAAGTTGTTTTTTAATGTTTTTTTGACCCCCCAAAAAAATACCATGGAAACCGATGAAACCCAAAGAATTGCGTCCAAATCATCAAAAATCATCTTCCCAGGATGGAAACTTCCGGTCCGAGTGACTGGAAGGCCTTCACCTGGAATCTTTGACCATTTTCCCGTTCCAGTCCCCTGTCAGACCCACTTCCCTTCCATATCAAAGTTGCAATACCCTAACCTTCCTACCTTTGGGACAGGTAACCACTTCAGTTACCAGGAAGACTAGGGATATCAATTGAAACGTTCGACCTAAAATTCCGATTAACTTCTATGGCTGAAATCTTCGAACCTCTGGCCCCATGCTATAACAGCAAGGGGCTGTTATGTCTACAATTCACAAACCTCAAAAGTTCACAATTCTCTGAATGGATCCTGCAATGCTAACCATCTATGGCGAGGTCAGCCTAGATTTTTTTGGTGAAATCGCATTGGAATAGCCATGGTTTGTCGACTGAGATACCCCAAAAGTGATGCACCGAGACATCATGTTCCTTGTTTGGTTGACTCTCTCTCTCTCTATACATATATACATTTTCTATAATATAATTAAATCTATCATAAATCTATTCTATATCTATGTTATGTTTTCAATATTCAAATTAGTGTGTCCTATTACATTAAATCCCATTCAATCCTTATTATTTCTTGATGGTCAGACCCAGGGGCCGTTCCCGCCAACTTCTCCGAGTGCATCTCGCGCCGCGCGAAGCCCAGCTCCGCGGCTGCCGCCATGGCGAGCGAGTCGCACCCCAGCGGTGCCAGAGGCGCTGATGCTGCGGGAAAGTGCCAATCGGTGCCCGTAAAGACCCATGGTCCAGAGAGGTCCGATGATTTTACATGATTTTACGGAATATGGGAAGATCTTCAGAATCCATGAAGAACGTGATTATCATGAAAACAATGAGAAACCTCATTTCTTTTGAAGGGAAAGATTTAAACAAAAATGACCCCCGGAGTTATCATCAAACCACAGAGGTGTCTTGCAGCCACTGCTCAAGTAGCTACGGTTGAGATGGATGAAAATGACCGAGAAAACGTTGATGTTTCACTCGAATCTTAGAGGCCTAGGCACCCGATTGGATGAGAATGGAAAACACCGATTCCTTGTTCTTGATGTTGACCCAAGTGATGTTAGCTAAACCACTAATGTGGGTAAAACAACGTCATAAACCATCCCCCAGTCATCACCATTTTTTATAGGTGGTATGTTTACCATTCCGAGTCATGGGTGCTTTATGGCATTCTTTTAAATACACTATTAATCATCACCATTAATAACCATTAATCACCATATATAACCATTCATAACCATTAATGGCATTGGTTTACCCACCCTCTCTTGGTTTGTCAAACCACCATTCTTCCGCCTGCGCAGATCGTGTTGGCTGTGAAGCGGTCAGCCGTGAGAGGATGGCCTTGGAGGTCGTAAAAACGAAGTGGGGCAACTTGTAGTGATTTAACATTGATCATTACAGTATTACTAATAATATAGTTATTAGTGTTAATATGGATTGATAGGGACTTACAGCAATATAATAGTTTATAAATGTTAATATGGATTGATAGGGACTTACAGTAATATAATAGTTTATAAATGTTAATATGGATTGATAGGGACTTACAGTAATATAATAGTTTATAAATGTTAATATGGATTGATAGGGACTTACAGTAATATAATAGTTAATAAATGTTAATATGGATTGATAGGGACTTACAGCAATATAATAGTTTATAAATGTTAATATGGATTGATAGGGACTTACAATAATATAATAGTTTATAAATGTTAATAAGGATTGATGGGGACTTACAGTAATAATATAGTTAATCAATGTTAATATGGATTGATAGGGACTTGCAGTAATATAATAGTTTATAAATGTTAATATGGATTGATAGGGACTTACAGTAATATAATAGTTAATAAATGTTAATATGGATTGATAGGGACTTACAGTAATATGATGACATGTGAATGTCTAATATTATTCCTCATTAAGTCCCCATTACAGTGGGACAACCTCTCTCTGTGTATATATACATATGTATATATATATACATGTATACATTCTGAAGATTTAATAGGGATTACCCTCTGGTAATTTATCACACATTTCATTCTACTAGTTGGTTAATAGGTTTGTTTTTCATGATCCCCAATGACCCAGGTAGTAGAACTCCTTCTGATAACCAAACAAGGAGTGTATTTTGGATGGCTCATTTGGGGGCAAATTACTGTGATTTATAACGTATGAATACATTTGATATAATCAGAATGTAGTGGATTATACCTTCTGAGAATGATTTATGTAACAGTTCGCCACATGGAAGACAGTCTATAGTTTTGATCTATATATATATACATATATATATATACATACATATATATATATATATACATATATATATATACATACATATATATATACATATATATATACCTATTCAAAATGATGATCGTCCCATGACTATATCAAGGCACAATCTGAACATGGTGGTTAACAGATTGCGACATGGAAAACCACCATCATGGTAGAATAATGACGACTATGTGGATGGACTCGATCATGATCATCAGAACCCCCTCGTACTTTAACAGTTTGCTATGGGCAAACTATGTGGGTATCATGGGGGTATCATGGAGATTTCATCGAATATCTGATTTTTTACAGTATAATGGAACAGTTGGGATTTACCATCTGTAATTTAACATGTGATATGGAGGATTCATAAAATGAGAGTACCCCCAAATAATGCAAGATTATATAGACCATTTTAGTATTGAAACCTATGGTTTTGGAGATCCCCCATTTTAAGATTCCCATATGGAAAATTGCCAATTTATTTCGATGGCTCATCTACTATCATCATGGTGATTTTCCATAGCAAACTCTTAGTCCTTCCAGGAGTAAGAGGGGAAAGTGTTCGGTCAACAACCGCTAAGTTGACAAACTGGATGATGGCAACCTCTTCTACCTTCTGTTGACGGTCTGATTCCAAGTAAGCCACAGCTGGATGTAGTGCAAACCCAGTCTTGATGGGCGAACTGGACATGGCTCAATCATGTTCACTTGGAGATATTGGACAATATGATAATTCATGAACCTGGAATAAGACCATTCTGCAAATGTTACTCCTATCATTGAGGTGATCTCTAGCCGACTCTAGCCGGTAGGTTGTACAAATCAATCCAGATCAATGGGATCTCTATGGACTTGTTTCACAAATTGGATTAACTAGTCATTCGGATTCCAAATTAGTCCTTCAAAATGGGATTTACAAGTTGAACACTTTTTTTTTTCTGGGTCCCGTACTCTTCTGGCCTGGCAGCAGTTCATCGTGGACGAAGACAAACGGATCGGGTGTGTGTCTGAAAACCATTCGTTGTTTACCCGAAAATATCACACCATATCACACCCTATGACATTTTGAAAGCGAAAATCATGATCAATGATCAAAACCCAGGTAAGATGTTCAGGTCATTTTTGGATCACCATCCTATAGAGGGTCGATCATTTTGAGCAAATCCCGAGTTCAGGACCCCAAACACATCACATGACCCACTCATTTGGTCAATCCTAAACCAGCGGATGCAGAGAGTATACAAGTCGAACCCAGATACTATTATTGGTGAGTATATAATTGGTGATATATACATTATATGTATATATATATATACACATGTATTTATATATATACACTTACACCGATCATTGGTCAGATTATATCACACTTATCACATTATGACAAACTGCTGCATGAATCATGTGGATTCAACTAGGCTAGAAGGTGACACCCTCAAAAGGATGGACCTAAAATATGCAAAAAGGGCTTAACCACGAAGAAACACGAACGTAAGAGCTTATCAACATTTATCAACTATAGCTGATATATATATATATATTATATATTGGGGGGATCACCTTTGGGTTCTTAGATTCACAGTTGAAGACATCCGTCGCGAACGAACCGTGCATCCGTCGCGGACTCCGTTTGTTTTTCTCGCTGGTCCCATCATCTGTACATCACGGGACGATTGCAAGACGGCGGCTTAAGCTCTGCCCAGTTCCACTGCTCATTCCGAAACTGCTTGGTGGATTGGGAATCTCAGATTAGATTAGGTTAGGTGAGGTGAGTCCTTAGAAAAACACCGCGAACAAAACCCTGATTTCTGGATTGGATCCCATTGGTTGCGACGAAATCTCCGTCGCCAGGGATCAATGGGCATTGCTCAAGCGCCGGGCTGTCTGGCAGTGCATCCAGGGTGTGGGCCATGGGTCAAAACCTTGGTAATCTCGTAATCTCGCACCAAAATAGCTGGTAAAGGTTTCACTGCGTCTTTTCACTCCGATGGTATCATAAATATATTACCCCATCCCAAAATGAGCATCAGTGAAAATTGCAACAGGTTGCTGAAAACCCCCAAACAAGTTAAGCCATGTTAAGCCACCCTTTCATCCAAATCAGGTATCTTTGGCGCAGAATCTTTTGAACTGTGGACGCGGTCATCGCGGGAATAGGATGGATTACAGGTACCCTGCAGCATTATCCCTGCGATGCACTGCACTTTCTTCAACCCATCGCATGAACCACAAACGCGTGAGTCCCAAGCCCTCCAAGGCCTCTGCACGAAGGCGTTAAATCCCACACAGCTGCACTGTGTGAGTCGCATCATGTAACTGCAGTTTTGACAATTCAGCACCCAACAAGATCTTCGCCTGGTAAAAGGAAAACAAACATACACTTTATATCATTTTATAAACATTTTATGTCGTTTGGGGTCCCTTATCCTGGTTGAGGGGACGGGGTGCCAATGGCATCGCTTCACAATCTTTGGTCAAGCTGCAGACCATGCCACGGCTCAGGCGAGGAAAATCACCACCTAAGCGGAACTTCACCCGCGCAAACCCGCAACCGTTGGACACTCAACAGATTGGATCCATGTTGAATTTCTTCAACCTCAAACCTATTGATTTTTGTGTGTCTTCGTGTTTTGATATGTGAGGCGTTCAGCAAAAAAAAAAAAATCTCGAACACGAAGAAACGGGAATGCAACACGGAGCAACCAATTGGCGGCCAAAAAACATGCTGGTCAATTTGGCATCCCATTAGAATGGATTGAAATGACCACCAACAATTGTTTTCGGTGACGGCGCCCATGGAGGGGCGGGACTGTTGTCACTTTTGCACATGTTTTTTTTTGAGGGGGTTTGGGGGGTGTAATAGCGTCCTGTGGTCTGCGTTGTCAATAACGATTTCCTGCTACGTTGTAATTTTTTTTCTTTTTTGGGGGGGTTGGGGGGTGTACTAGCGTCCTGTGGTCTGCGATGTCAATAACGATTTCCTGCTACGTTGTTACATTTTCTGTAAGTAAATCGCAAGACATTCCTGATACGTTGTAACATCTTCGTCAAGTAACTTGCAAGACGTTCCTGATACGTTGTAACGTCTTCTTGAAGTAATTTGCAAGACGTTCCTGATACGTTGTAACATCTTCGTCAAGTAACTTTTTCAAGATGTTCCTGATACGTTGTAACGTCTTCTTCAAGTAACTTGCA
>Ga0126342_10014267_pt1 | contig 14040 bp, 11 predicted proteins | sample Cyp1metagenome_FD_92528 | JGI IMG/M metagenome (GOLD analysis project Ga0126342, IMG submission 92528) | Coral microbial communities from Lord Howe Island, Old Settlement Bay, Australia - Cyphastrea 1 metagenome | ecosystem: Host-associated > Invertebrates > Cnidaria > Coral ...
CCTATCTTTTCGCGCATCTACCTCTTCTTTCTTCTGATCTTTTCTCTTCTGACTCTTTTCACCTCTGCTTTTCAACTGTCCATATTGTCGGAAGTTTCACTTCTAAACTTCCTTCGATAATTATCTTGAATTATAATTAATGATAAATAATTCTATGCTTGTATAGTTCAATAGGGAACATGTGCTTTGATGTGCTTTGAACTTAAATGGCATTCTATGGATTTTTGGGAAACCCACATTTGAACACAACCCCAGAATGCATGTCTTCGATGGCGGCTTCCAGGCAACAGCCCACCAGATGTGATCGCCCAACAGTCAGCGGTGGACAAGTTTCTGTTTCACTTGTTGCAGACAGCGAGTCTGAATGCCGTTCCGGCCTCTTTTGAGCTCTTGATGCTTTATGATATGATGCCTTGATGATCTTGATGTAGTGCCAGACACAGTTTCAAATTATGTAGAATAGAAGTAGGCTTACCATGGCTTACCAGGGACTAGTGTTATAATTTTTCCGCCGGAACTGGTCACATGTCATGAAGCAGATGATTAAAATAGAGATCCACATAGATCCACATAGTGATTTGGTCGCTGGTTTCATCTGGTTTCAAATACCGATTGGAGTTTCTCATCCCCAAAAATTGGAGAATGAACCCAATTTATTTAATACATTTTATTACAATTTCATACTAATTATGCATGTTTTTTGGTGGTGTCCCTGTGGCTTAGCCAGTTCTGGCACCTTAGTGACCGAAACAGCGACACTGGCTGGCCAGGAGGGCTGCGTGCAGCGACTGGCAGTGCTTACCCATGACGCTTGGCAGAGCCTCCAAAAAAATGGTGATGACTTGGGGATGGTTTATGAACTTGGGCTTAGATTCAATGGATTGGTTTAAGGGAAAATTTACAGGAAAGTCCCATATTTAATGGGAAAATCTATGGTTTCCTGTAGATGTTCCCTTAAACCAAGCCATTGATAGATGGGTAGTTTAGCACACCAATCCATTCTTACCAATAGCAGATACTCCCAATAATATCCAATAATGGAGCCCAGCGTGAATGATAGGATCCAACACTACCATCTAGTTTGGGTGGTAACACTCGGTATGAAATGAGGTGATTCAGCCCCAATTTGATGGTAAAATTTAAGATGGGGATTTCACCAGCAAACTAGTTGGAGTTGCACATGGCCAGTGTTAGGCACAGCAAGATTAACCTATCAACCTATCAACCTATCATCATTTCTGTAATTTCTATCAGAGTTGAAGACGATATTGAAAAAACCTCGAACCCAGGACACCTTCTCGGTGGAGAAGGAAACCCATCAACAAAGAGGCCCACTGGGTGCCCGGTACAACAGATTGGGTATCCATGAGCTGCAATAGATCTGTCTCGCCCCAGCCATAACTTTCACCTGACCAGGCCTTAGCATTGTGGCTGGTGTGCTCGACTCAGCTCTCTACATTGATGTTGAGGATGTGGCCACGACAAATGAACTGTTCGCTTTCTGTGTAGATTTACCCAAGGAGGCATAGCTGGCATAGCTCCTCGGTTGGCCTGAAAATAGGGTCTCCAAATGTTCATGCTGCATCAACAATTTTCATCAATTTTCCCCTGTTCAATGATTGGACTTGAATCAGCGGTTACTTTAATTTAAAGTTATGTTACTTCAAAATTCATATGGCAGTGTGTCAAAATCTTGTACCCCTGGTGAACATCAAAATAGCTGGTAAATGGATGTTCATCCCACTAAAAATGGTATTAATAGGTATTGATCCATACCCATATACGTACTTTAACAGTTACTTGAGAATTGTCAGTTACTGTCAGTTACGCACTGAATCTGGCTGAGTCCACCATTTTTGGCATGATGAATACAGCCCGGCAAGAGCTTGGCATCCCGGTGCATGTCGTGGATGTTGCGGGGCACTCAGTGACTCAGTGGGAGATTTGTGGGTGACAGGATGGTGAGTTGAATTGTTTTAAAACTTAAAACTTGTGAAAACGTGGCAATCTACCTGTTAAACATTGTTTATTTATATATTTATTTGTTAAAGCAATTTAGACCAGGTGGCTTCTCTATTGAACAATGATGGTTTACCTGCAAAAGACTGCCCGTTTATTGGGAAAAAGGGGATTTACCCTTTGGTCATTTGCTGCCATCACCAATTTGAGGTACATCATTGGAATATGTTCCATAGCTATGTTAAGTTACTAGAGGGTAGACATATTAGAGCTTGAAGCGAGTCGGGTGACAGCTTTGCGGCTCCGAGCCGCCCAGCCAGGAGTACTTGGATCGACCTGACATGATACCGAACTTGGTCTCCGAGATTTTCAGGATCGCCTGAGCTTCACAGTTTGCTAATTCAAGGGAGGATGGATCAGGCTTCACGCTAGGTTCAGCTTTGCAAATTCAAGGATTTCAAGGTCAATAGATGTCAACAGTTCAGTGCAGTCCCAGAGTTGAGTCTTTTTCGACTCCCAATTCGAAGGCGGGTGATTCTGTTCCCCCGTGATCCGCCAGGTTAAACACCTTTGGGGTTGGGACCTCAGATTCTCCAAATTTTCAGCACCATTTCAACAAGAACCCGTCCTGGCAGATGTGGGCCGATCCAGGTGAATACCGTCCGGCAATGCTGGCCCTATCCGCTGTACAAAGGCATCCGTGTGGATCGGCCCACGGGGTCGGGAGCTCAGGGGGTCAAGAAAGGGTACCCTAAATTCATTGGTTCATCATCATTATCCCTAATATATTATACCTTTTTCTGGCCATTTGGGGATACACCACATTTTCAGAGACACCTAGATTTTCGGGAGTGGAAGCTATATTTTCATTTGTGTTCTAAAAGTGATCACCATGTCTTCCTGGGTTTTCATTGCGTTCCTTGGCACGCAAAATGATTGAACGCAAGCGTGGCAACCAATGGCTTTGGCTTTCAATTATTGGTCCCCCTTGTGGGATTGCTCAATCTGACCCCAAAAGACCAGCCTTTGTGGCTCCAGTCATTGGTATCCCAATAACTTGAGCCTGTCCACGCCAGGCGCTACATTTACCGACAGCTTCTCTCGCGCGCCTACGAAAAGAAGGCGGACAAGCCTTGGGCAGCTTGGCATCGTGGCACTGAAGGGCCACGCAATCCTTTGATGGTCTAATGGTGGTGAATTGATGGTCTAATGATGGTGAATTGATGCTTATGGTTGAATGGATAATCAAAATGATGGTAGAATGGATGGTAAAATGTTGTAAACTGATGTAAACTGATGGTTTAACATGGTTTAACATGGTTTAACGATGGTTATATGATGGTTTATTGACATCTACAGTATGTACCCCTAGGCTTGCATGTCTCAAATTCTCAGGATGTGCCCAGCGAGGGTATCATCGCCATCAGCGGCGGCAACGGTGCTCTCGGTTTAGTGACTCGTTTTGAATGGTAACTAAATGTAACTAATCCCTTCCCAAATATTGAGCACGCATAAACCATGGTTTAGTAAGGGATGACATCAGATAGTTGGGACCATACAATGCAGATGTTTAACATCCATAATTACCAAGAGCCAGAGTGTTGGGTATGAACCTTGAAGACTTCCTGGAGACTCTCTTTGACATATGACATGCATCATGATATCAATCCGATTCAAAGCGGCACTTTCACTTGAGTGCAAATGACACTAATTATCCAAGTACGTACATATATATATATGTATATATATATATATGTATATATATATATATATGTATATATATATATGTATATAATAACATACGATAATATATACATATATGTATAATAACGTACGATATAGTATATATATATACAGTAGACATGTAATTGAATATGTACCCCAAATATACATAAATATACCCCAAATCTACTTAAGGGGTTCCGATTGGTTAAGGCATGCTGACTGAGAAGTACTACTGTATCATTTGGTGTAAAACTAGGCTCACATACTTATTGCTTAAAGATGTTCTCCGCTTTGTTGGATGGTATTTCTTGAACATGCAGCATATATGCAAGGTCCCCAGTTAATGATGCCTCGTTTATTACGGTATATTATACATTGCTGTGTATGGATAATGATACTAAATAACACTAAGGTTTATCTAATATCATCATGGTATCAGTTTATAGTTGGTATCTACATTAAATAAAAAAATGTTCTAATCATGGTACCCTACTATATAGTCTATATAAACTACCCTCTGGTAATTTAACATAGCTATTGAAAATGACCGTTTATAGTGGATTTTCCCATTAAACATGGTGATTTTCCATAGTTTTTTGTATGTTTACCAGAGGGTATCCTATTTGCTTCAGTATTTGCGAGGTCATGGGCACCTGGTTGCTGACGCGAGCGGAGCAGCAGGTGAAAGCCAGCGGTGGGGATGCTGAATTTTTTTTGCTTCGCCAGGAAAGTCGTGGATTCCGTCACAGGAAATCACAGGAAATCCAGAAAAGGTGTGCTTAATAATGGTTGATACATGGGGCGTTCCTGAAATTATGGAGTGGACCCTAGCAAAACTGCTATTTCATAGGGAATGTCATGATAAACAAGAGGACCTTGAGGGGCAATTTTAGGGGCACTAGATTTTCAGACAAACCCACATGTCTAAATTAGTGGTTAATCATGGGGGAATTCGGGAGCAACATTAGAAAAACAAAAAAACAAACATGGTGGACTTTCGTTTATGGTAGAAATATGGCAGAGATAATATAATATAGTAGATGATATGTGGTAGACATATTCTTAGTTGCTCTAAGGTTGGTGGTTAAACAGCGGTTACAAGCTGGTCGTCAACCAACTGGCCATAGGGAACTAACCTTGAAAGATGATGCTTCCTTCTTCGGATGTGGGCAGACCGCCGACCCCACTCCAGGCAATTTTTTTTTATCACAGAGACGTAGTTGCACTGTATATATTCATAATTGCAGGTCTGCCATATATTGCAACAGCTCTTAGGGACAGGACTAATACAGATGGGAATTTTTCGTTTACATTCCAAGTCAGAGGAAAACAATGTTTTTCATCCCTGCCTTCTCAGGTGGATATAAACATATATATATATATAAACATATATAAACACAACCAGCAATCACCACCAGTGGACCAGCTGTGCTTGTTGTTCAATGTGCTGTGCGATGTGTAAAAATTCTGGCTAAGGTGGCCAGTACAAGCCCCAGTTTTCAATTCAGCCAGAAGCTGAGTGAGCACTGCTCTCCTTCAAGTTTTTTGAAGTTGGAGCGGGTAAGTGGTGGTAGACATTGTAGACATAGGGCAAAAAATAACGTTTAATGAGGTGAACGCTGTTTCTCGCTTTGGTGAACGCTGTTGAAGCCAAAGAACTTGGATGTCGCCAGTGCATGCCAGTGCTTCCAATGCCACTCACACCACCAAGATCCTACGTGGCTTTGTCCAAAAATGGGTTACTCAAAAATTTGATGCTTGATCATCAGATTCCCAGCTTTTACCCACTAGGTCACTAGGCGTCTATATTTCTAGGCAAAACCATCTGTCCCTGAGGTTTCTGTCACGTTCTGCCAAGATCAGTGACTTGAACGTGCCATTGTGGAACAAGGTGCTGAGCTGCAGACCGATCTGCTGCGCCGATGCCAAGCAGAAAGACCCGTTTGGCGGTGTTTGAAACTGGGGGACACCCTTAAATGGCAATTTGAATGGGGAAAATTAATGAAACTTATATATAATATACATATGATATGATGATAAAACAGAAACATCAAGTCTGCAGGTACCAAGAGGTAGCCTATTTTCGGACAAAGCCATGTCTATTCCAAATTCATTTCCAATCTTCTGGAGGTCCAATCCAAAGCCGATGCCCTCGGCGTGTCAGTGGTGCAGGGCAAGACGGATATGGGCTTGGGGGCCCTGGATACCTTGGGGGTCTCGAGTCTCAGTTGGCTCCTAGTTGGATGCACAAAAAAGATCAAAAAAGCTGTAAACAAATGTAAAGAGATCAAGATAAGTTGCCGAATTTTATCAAGTTTCAGGAATTTGAGGACAACATCAACCAACTTCAGGATATTTAGGGATATCATTGGCCAAACTTGGGGATATCATCAGGGTATTGGCCAAGTCACGACGATCCGCAAAATGACTGGCATGATTGGAATTTGCACTAGTAGCAGACTAAAAGTGCCAATCATTTGATGTATATTTGATGTATCTTGAGGAATCTTGGCGACATGTAAAAAAAGTACAGGTGGTTAGAATATTTGGAGGTGTCATGAGGTTTCCTAAAATCGAAGTACCCAAGTACCTTTTTGGCAAATAATCCATGTTTATCGATTTTTGGGGTAGCCATGGCTAGCCTATGGTAGCCTATTTCAAGACGAATTCCGAGGCTCCCAGGCAGCGGTGGACAAGTTCGTTGCAGAGGTGCGTACGTTGTTTCGACGCCCCCATTTGGCCGTTTGAATGTGGAAAATCACCATGAAGCCATGGAAAATTTGGGGGACCCCATTTTCAGACAATCCCACATATGGAAAATGGATGAACATGGCCGTGGCCATTAGTACTAGGTAAAACATCATAAAACATCTATATATAAATGTTATCCATAGCAATTTCCTGTTACTGGGTTTGTACACATCCAAGGTTTCTGGTGGATGGGGCTGACAACATTAGCATTGGATTACCCCCAGCATCCAGCAGCCAAGGCACTGTATAATCTGTATATCACTTGTGTATCAAATGGACACGTGTGAGTTCTGATTCTGGATTCTATATGGATGGTGTGCTTGTGCATGTAAACATCATAGACACATCACAATAATATGAAGAGAATCTATTCATATCTATTACATATATATATATATAATTATATATATATATACATTATAATGTGTAGATAATAATATTAAACATAGGGGTTTGGATACTTATTATATAGATCATTATATAATAATTATTATAGATCATTATTATTATTATCATTATAGATTTGGATACTGATTTTATAGATCATCAAATACTTATTATAATCATCATTATATATTTATAGATCATTATATAGATCATTAAATATATAATCCATAATCTGCTATTATAATAGATTATTGTGGATCTATAATGATCTATAATGGCAACAATCTATAGATATTTATTATCGATCCACAACATATACCCTCTGGTAGTTTAACATAACTATGGAAAATCACCATTTTTAATGGGAAAATCCACTATAAATGGTCATTTTCAATAGCTATGTTAAATTACCAGAGGGTAGCAACAATCCAAATTTGGATGTCCCGGTGAGGTGAGTCCAAACCTCGCTGGCTTCATCCACTCAGCTGGCGTCTTGCAGGACGATTGGACGGATGAAGCAACGGGGTTGCGGTTGAAGCAATTGATATTTTTTCCACAAGAAACATGGGGATAGATCTGGGTAAATTATAACGACCTCACTGCGACCTCACTATAATCATAGTTAGTAAGGGGAATCATCCCCAAATGGCCTTAATTCAGGTTAGTGAATTATTATAATTTACCCAGATAGATATCAACTTGAAAGATCTTGAAACCAACCATTTGATGTGAATATCATCACCAATTGATGTGTGTGTTGAAAAAAGAATTTATGGTAAGTCTAAGAGGGAATATCAAGGAAAATCATGATCAAAGATGAAATTTGGGGTACCCAATTTTAGGACAAACTCCGCGGATCTCCGCGGTGTTTCATGCCGAAAGCAGACATATATAATTTGTAATTATTTAACTTGGTATTCCTGCGAACAGCTGAGCAGATGAGAGCAATTTATTTTGAGAGTCGGACACTAATTGAACAATATACATGTGAGCTTTTTCAGTCTGATGTCTTTGTTTTCCATGATTTTACGTGCAGCATTTTCTTTGTCTCATTGAAGAGGAACACAGAAGTCCCTGGTGAACCAGATTTGATCTACGCTTGCAGTCCATTTCCAGGGAAGCCATGCTTGATCCCGGCGGAATAGTCACTAGCCCCGGAGGACTCCATGTTGCCCAATCAGACCTGGGAGAAATTCGAGGCTTGACGACATGAATGTTGTGGAGTTCTTGCAACAGGGCACACTTCGAAGATTTTGGATGGTTTTGAATGATTTTGGATGTCAGCATGCTCAGATGAGACTCACAATGACCATGAATTCAAAAGGTCCTTGACTTCTTGACTTGCAGAATGTTTGCTGAATATTGCTGAATAAGGTGCATCCAGGAAACATCAAAAACTTGCAATAGCAGATGTAATCCTGAACAGGTTTGATTAGCGGCCAGAAAGTTCCGAGTCGAAACCTGTTTGATTTGGAAGGCTGTATACGACTCCAAGCATCGAGCAGCCATCTTTTTGCATGATGCGTCCGGGCTCTGGGCCAATCTCCTTCCTCATTTGCTTGAACATGTAACATGTGGGAACTGAGCAAGATACAGGATGCATCGAGCTTGAGGTTTTGAAGCCCCAAGCAAAGTCCATTCTTCTGGACCAAGAGTGTTGCAGTTGTGATACAGATGATATTTCACAGTCCTGTGTGCCTATTGTTGTGAGCGCTACCCTCTTGCCATGCCATTCGAACCAAGGCTGGAGCGATTCGAGAATCCAAAGCTGCAGTTCTTCTGGGTGTGACCTGAAAGCACTGAGTTGAAGTCCTTTGTTTTCAACTCCAATATTTAGGCCTTGGCTGAGTTCGCACATGGAAGTGCACAGAAGTGTGGGACCAAGGTTCTCTTCCACTTCAGCCTATGGCACCTTGGACTCAATAGACAGCTATGCAGACGAGCCCTGGTTCTCCAACGCAAAAAATACAGCGCGACCATATGGGACTAAGCAGTGAATGAGTTGCTCTTTATTGCTGTACTTCTATCTTGGAAGCGATATGAAGCGATTTGAAAAAGATGCTATTCTGCGTTGCCTTACGAGGTAAAGAGGTGCTTGTGTTGGTTTTTGCTGGAGACTTGTGCAATGCTTTCAACTGATCCGAATTGCAATCTTTCCAAAGTTGACGTTGACTCTGTGAGTTTTTCAACATGTTTCAACGTGTCCAAGAACCAAGGTAACATGGGTCAGGCGCATTTGTATGGACGGGAAAGGTATGGAAAGGTATGGAAAGGTATTTTAACTCGCTGTAGACTTCATTGTGTTGGGAGTAGCGACCAAGATAATGCTGACAAACAAGATTATACAATATTATACAATATTATACACAACTTTCATCATCTTTCATTAACTTTCTCCTTCAGAACCAAGAGTGTTCTCATGTGCAGCCGGGAAGACCATATCACCCTGCCAGAAGACTCAGTCAAAATTGAGTGCACACATACAGGAAAAGACCAACCACGCCATTCGCAAAGTCAAAGTGCAAAGGTTCCAACAGAGTCACATGAAAGGTGTTCAGCGCACGCATCGCTTTGGAGCTGCAATCTCACCGCAGGTGAATTATTCAGCTTCCAATACCTGTTTGGATGGTTTGACAAGGCACAGCTTGAAGCTCTCAGCACGTTGGGACGTTGAGAGATGAAAACGAGTTGCTTCTGAGAGTTTTCGGTCAAACGTTGCCAATGACTTCACAAATGTTGCGGTAAGAAGGGCAGGCACACACCGCAACATTTGACATGTTCCTGCCACATCTTGCCACACATGTTATGGAAATTTATGGAACATGTCAAGTAACATCATGTTCCCAGTAAAGCCCCAATAACATTAAATGCCCCACATTATGTTACTGGAACATGTTATCTTTCCTTAACAATAATGCCCCAGTAAAGCCCATTTCATCCACAGTGTCCAAATCCAGGCACCGCGTTGCATTGGGCAAGCCTTGTACTGCCATCCACTGGGGTGCCTGGGGTGAGGCAGGTCGCATTTTTCGCTGTTCGATGCACTGCTGAGTGTAGCAGTAGCATACTGCACTGCCATACGGCCAGTCGCATGGAGGTCGGTATGGCCGCAACCATGGACGACGTCATGCGGAACCGAGTCATGATGGGGTGCTGCTGTCATGATTCTCCAGGTTGCTTGAAAGCCCAACAGTCATCATAGTGTCATAGCCCAGTTATCTCAGAAATTGTTGTGAATATCGAAAAACAGCCCTATAATTTCCACATACTTTGGCTTGAAACACAACCTCAAGTTTTCCCATATTTTGACTTGTCAAATGTGTCAACTCCAAAATTTTTCCGTATTTTGTTGATCAACTGGGTCCCTATCAACTGCCCCAGCTATTCCTAGGACGTCCCAGTGAGTCGTCAGGCCCATGCCCTACTTCACGGTGGCACAAGGACTTCAGGGCTTGGAAGGTGAGCCTTCGTGAGCCATGGGCAATTTTTTTGTGTGTGATGAGAACTTAATACATGTATAATTTTATACATATGATACATGTACTGTTCAAGTATGTTTGCTTATCATTATGTATATATATAATATACATTATATCTACATCATATGAACCTGTGTATATGATACATGTTGATGAATATGTTGATGCTATATGTGTTGATGTTTGATTGAACTACAGCAACGGCATATTTCAACTGATATCAATATGTTTCGAGAATCAGCTCTGTCAATATGTGTCATGCTTGGCAGTTTGATCAACTTTGATTTTCTGATGTTCATTGAAATCTGTACTCAACTTTCAGTTGCGGCGCAAAAATCGCATGGTTTGTCTCCAGCCTCGTTTGTCACTAGAAATTTGATGAAATTTGCATTTTGTTTTTGAAAAGACGCCGAGTTTACGTCTTTCCACATTCCCCTTAGTTGATAACCATTGCGCAACACACTTTGATACAGTTTTGACTCAGGTTTGAGGGCTTTGTGAAAAAGATACTTGGTAAAATTGAGTCAAAAGTCCAGATACAGACTATATATATATACAATTATAATTATATACATATATATATACAATCTGTGCAAAATAAGTCGTCATCCCATTCATCCCATGGTCCCATGGTGGAAAAATCACCCACCAGTTCAGACCTGGCGTAAATAAAAGGTGGGCTCCGAACTGGAATGCCTGAGTTCTCTGTGGGGTGGCTCAGTTCTGGCCGCCATGTATTTTGGGAGCCAGGTCCAGGTTGGGAACATCTGGGAACTATCAATTTTCGCTAAGGAATGACGTAAGTTTCGCTAAGGGATTGTCCATTGTCCATAATTGTCCATTGCCCATTGAATTCAATTTAGATTTAGGGAGCAAACTGAGCAAACGATTTTTTTCGTCGTTTGAAAGTTTTGGCCACTGGTGATTCAAAGCCTATATGATGGGATACTGCAGGATAGAAATATCGCTCATTTGGGGATGTAATAGGATATACAACCGACAATAGTAACCATCAACCATCAACACATACTGGGATATAACTATAACCTGCACTCTAGGATCTGTGTGTCTAAACACAGGCTCTATGATATGGGTTTGTCCAAACATTTAGTAAAATAAACTATGATCAATGGTGGGAAATTCATGATTCCTAACTAGTTGCTAGCTACGTCTTTGGCGGACGAAAGGTTCATCGCAACAATAACTGTCCATTTTGCTGTGTTGTTTGTTTTGTCTATCATTGGATTCTTGGCTGTAATGCACGTTTCCTTCTGTACAAACCGTGCATTGCAGAATTTCTCGGCAAAAACACACCAGTGCTGCGCCGCCTCCGCTAGGTCTTCATCGTCAACACTCCTGTGATGTTTGGCATGATACAGGGAGATCAAACACCAATGGCGCCAGAATCCCAGAGGCAGCCGGCACACAGCAGCGCAGAAAGATGGCCATAGATGAATAGATGATACATGGAAAATCCCCATTCATATAGATGATTCACCATGAAAATTCACCTTGAACTGGGGATTTTCATGGATTTCCATTTGTTTCAAGTTAGACTCCAGACCAGTTGCCACCCCTCCAACCTAGATCCTGCGCTGGGGAATGACGCAGAGCCAAGGCGTTACATGCGCAACTCCTCGTGTGAGTGGCTTCCAACGCCCATGCCTTCGGGCTTCGAGAGAGTCTGGGCCTCATGGGGGGCATGCTGATACTTCAGAATGTTCATCCCCCCTAAGTTATCCAAATATGGTACTGTAATGCACTGTATATGCTAGATTTTGATCTCCATACATCTCCACAAATTTTGGGGATACAAACATGTTATTCTTTTGAGATGCGATGATTTAGCATATTGTTTGGGGTGCATTATGTATTGCAAATAATATCAAATCATTATATGCCATCATAAACTGGACACGTTAATCTTTGTTTGTTAGGATGGATATAACCAACAATGCTACATTCCAGAATTCGATGAAGGAACAACAAGTGCAGATACCCCCCTATACTTGGGCGCAAAAACTGCTGTTTCATGTAAACTTGCCCTTTGATCAATCCATTGAGATTCGAGATATTGGTTGGTCGGAATTTGTGATGGCCATTGGATGCCAGTGGCCATTTTTTTCAGATTTTACAGTGCCTAACAGACCATTTTTGCGTGAGAATTCTAAGATCTACGAAGAATGGGGTTAGAATCATGTATCATGAATGTGGAAATATCAGAAATATCATAGGGTGAACTGAGAACTTGTGCACTTTGGCGAAGCGAAGGTGCACTCGTTTGGAGAATTATTAGCAAATGGACGAATTTTGTGTAGAATCCCTTGTGGCACAAAGATCAACATTCATCAACATCCACCAAAGCCTAAAGCATTGCCCGCAGCTGTTGACATATTGATATTGTGCCAGGAAAACGCTTATGACATCTACCGGATGTACCGCTACATTTTTTCTCCTTACATAGAGGAGGCTGGAGCAGCTGTCTTGAAGCATCATCGAACACCTCAAAGAATGAGACATGGCTTTGCGCCAGCGTCAGGAGAGAAATGAGAGCATTCTCTGGAAGAAGTTCGTGGATCCAGTCCCTCTCTCAATGTACTGTTGCAATCTTCTGTATGATTTGTGCATTTTTCCGAAAAACATATCATTTCTTTTTGCGAGCCTAGGAGAAGTGAGCTTGTGAAGTGATAAAATTGGTGTCCAGCCATGAGACCTAAGGATCCTCCGCGAAAGATTGAGGATGAAGATCCGGATGAGCAGGTGATCGAGGTTGATTTCCTGCCGTGCTAGCAGCTAGTTGCTCACCAGCACAAAAAGCTTCAACAGGGATCTTCCAAGCAATTTTTGTTCACATTGCTAAGTGAAAATGTGTGAAAATCATTCTTGGCTCAGAAAGCATCCCCAATGGGGCTTTGACATGGTTTCATCATTCGGTTTATTGTGGTTTTTACCTGTTTCACATCCTGTTTTTCAAAAACCTTGGTAGATCCCTTCAAAACCAGTACTTCCATGAGGAAGTTGGGCGAAAATGGCACGTCTAGGCCGCAGGTCGAGCTGGGCCAAAGAGTTGTGCCCGGCCGACGATCTTCCGCGTCGCTGAACATGGGATGCGACTGGGAGACTGGTTGGTTCCTTAAAATACATACAGTAACCAGAAACCCCATACTCTTGGTGGGGACGGGGAAATAGTTGATGTAATATATCATAGTATATACGCACATATTACCCCAAAATGGTAAACTTGGGTCTTGATTCATAAAGTGCTTGGGATTGTTTCCCCAAGAAAATGGGAACCATTTCAAACTGGATGAACGTTGTACAAGTTGCAAGTGGTTCTTGGAGGTTTACCTTCGAATGTGGAAACAATCCGTTGACTTGTACATTCGTTAAGCTTTGTCAAGTTCGCTTCAGCCTTGTAGAAACTGCTCCAAGCCTTTCACTCTAGCTCTCAGGCTTAGAGGCCTAGACTCAGTCCTGTTTGGGCTAGAGCGACTAGAGCCAGAGACAGACGCAGACAATAGGAGAATCAATGGAAGTCACAGTCAAATTGAAGTCCCCCAGGATTGCCCAACTATCACAAATCCAGAAAGTAAGCCCGTAACTTGATAGCAAGGTTGCAAAATAGCGTGTACGTCACGTCAGTATACATCAGTCTGGCTAGTGAACTAGCGGCGAGTGAACTAGCGGCTAGTGAACTAGCGGCTAGTGAACTAGCGGCTAGTGAACTAGCGGCTAGTGA
>Ga0126342_10014268_pt1 | contig 14040 bp, 11 predicted proteins | sample Cyp1metagenome_FD_92528 | JGI IMG/M metagenome (GOLD analysis project Ga0126342, IMG submission 92528) | Coral microbial communities from Lord Howe Island, Old Settlement Bay, Australia - Cyphastrea 1 metagenome | ecosystem: Host-associated > Invertebrates > Cnidaria > Coral ...
AAATGGAGTGAGAGCGTGGTCAGCGTGGTCGGCCCGTGGTCGGTGTGGTCGGGGCAAAGAATAGGATTTACATAGAATCCATGGCAAAGAATAGACGTGGGACTCTCTGGGTATATATATATATATGTACATACATATTATAGCCATATGAACTGGGTTTCGCTTCCAACTGGGGTGGTCTTTGCGGGTCGGTCATATTGACATTAATCCAACTTTGCAACCCAACAGCCTTCCAGGGTTCCATTTTGGTTTTAAGTGGTTTCATCTGCGGCACGCAGTCCTAGACTCAGAGATTGAAACCCAACAAGCATTGCACTAATGTTAGAGGCAAATATACCATTGTTGTGTTGTACAATATTCATCTGGTTGGTGGTATACCTACCCCTCTGCAAAATGATGGATTTCGTCAGTTGGGATTGTCCCCAATATGATGGGAAAGTCATAATCCATTCCATGGTTCCAGTCACCACCAATCAGTCATCTCATTAACCATTATTAACCACCATTTTTTCACCATTTTTTGTTGGGGGGCGCCCATGTTCGACCAATTTTCTTGGGCCTTTGTTTGTTGGTTTCTCCCAATGATTCCCAGTGACTTCGACCACGAGTCGATCCATTTTGATCCGATGAAAATCCCCAGTGAAATCCCAATCAATTGTCAAAGAAATCTAGGATTTCACAAATCCCGTCGCCGTTGACATCTCATATATATATATCATTTTCAAATCCCATTTGACATCCGATGAACATCGGCTGTTTTAGCAGTAACATGTAGTAACATGTAGTAACAACTTGGCTCAAGGACCCATCACCAACCAGTGACCCATGTTTCGATGCAGACTCAACTGCTGCTGGAAGCGCTCTCCAGCACCTACCGATGTGCAAGGATGTGGCCCATTGCGATGGTAAGTGCCGGCTTTTTGTGTACTACCCTCTGGTAAACTAACATAGCTATGGAAAATGTCCATTTATAGTGGATTTACCCATGAAAAATGGTGATTTTCCATAGTTATGTAACAGTTTACCAGGCCGGGTATCCTGTCACAAAACTGCGGACACAAAACTGCGGACACAGTTGAACATTTTAATGGTTTTTCAAATGGTTTGAAAAATGTTTTAACATGGATTCAACAAAACTATGTGATGAAAAACCAAGAAGACTTTAGAATTATATCTGGTTGGTGGTATACCTACCCCTCTGAAAAATGATGGAGTTCGTCGGTTGGGATGATGACATTCTCAACTGAATGGAAAGTCATAAAATTCCGTGGTTCCAAACCACCAACCAGATATCTCATTAACCATTATTAACCACTATTAACCACTATTAACCACTATTAACCACTATTAACCACTATCAACCACTATTAACCACTATTAGCCACTATTAACCACTATTAACCATATCTCATTCAGCACTAGATGATCATTGTTCACCAGATATACAGTAATTATTGCACTATGGAACTAGTTGGATTGCACTGGGAGCCTCGACAAGCTGCTGAGGCTGCCTTTAACCCACCAGAAACTCTGTGAACTTCGGAGAGTGAAACGGCTTTGCATGGTGTCATAGAACATAAAACCGGATATGACTAACAATACGATTTGTGTTTTTTTAAGAATAGCAATATGTGTGTATGTGTGTAATACATGTATACATACAATTATAATTATATATATACGCCCTTGCAAAACAACGTATATATAAACCCCAACAATAGCTATTTCCAGTGAGAAACTTCTCTTCCAAAGCCAGTTGTTTTTTTGTTGTGATCCCAGGGTGATTTACCAGTCAGATTTACAGTACCATTCATCAACCAGTCAGAAACCGTGTTCATCTTTTTGGACGTCTCTCTCTCTCTCTATAGTGATATATCAAAACATATGTATATATGTATGTACTACGTTTGTATGGATGGATGCATGCATGTATGCACGTATTTACATAGGTATGTATGTACATAGAGGCATCCTCGAGTAGATTAGAATATGTTCTTTCGTTCACTATAATTCCCATTTTGGTGAGGATATCTTGAAATGTCCGTACTCATCTACCTGAGGATGAATATATATATATATTATAGATATTGTTGTATAATCCCATCCTCAAATTTAACATACCCCCCCTTCTATGGTCCTAAATATGTCGTTTCATTCCCTACATCCACCATGGTTTCTGCCAAGGGATTATACCATACAAAAACACCAAACATTTCCGGCGCCTCCAGGTGCTCCACTTCGCCTTTCGTGAAAAAAACACCGAAATTTTGTGTTGAAAATCGCATCACAAAAAAACGAGTGATTTAACAATTTCGCCAGGTACCCTAAACAAATATGGACAATCACCATTTTTCATTGGGTAAATCAACTATAAACTAATGATGTCATCGTGAATGAATGGTTTTATAACTAGACATTCTGATTTGATTTAACCATTTGATTCATCCATTAAGATTGCTGCTTTCAGGAGAAAGAAAAAATATTGAAACAACAACCATAAATATTTTTGTCTGTTGGATGAGGTAGTTCAACCTTCAAAATGTTAAACATTGCAATGAACAATGCTGTAACCGTTAACAACAAAATACCCTCTGGTAAACTAACATAACTGTGGAAAATCACCATTTTTAATGGGTAAATCAACTTTAAATGGCAATTTTCAATAGCAAACTGTTAAATTCCTAGAGGGTACATGGTTGAAAATTTGAAACATCATATATGGTACCAGCGACGATTTGTGTTTCGTTAAAATGGTGGCTAAACCAACAACAAAATGTGGTTCAACCAACCAAACACAGGGATTTAACCAACAAAAAAATTGGGGATTTAATCAACCAAAATTGGGATTTCACCAACCAAAATGTGGATTTCACCAACCAAAATTGGGATTTTTCATTCATAAAAAAGACGATTCAACCATATTCAACCACTGGTGGTCTGCATCATTTCTGCAAAACGTGGTGATCCACTGGTCCACAGCACCGAAATGGTGCCGAAATTCAATATCTTGGGCAGCAGATCATCCCAACTGACGAACTCCATCATTTTTCAGAGGGGTTGGTGGTTCAACCACCAACCAGCCATAATTAACCAATGACTAACCACTGTTAACCATTATTAACCATCAGATATTATATTATTATATATAATTATATATATATATATATATATTCATGGATAGTATGTATATACCTTCTGAACTGGAATTTGAGCCCATGGGATTCCTTCTCAACCAACCAGTTGTTGAACGGACATGTCGGACTCAAATTCCAGTTCTGGTTGGTGGTTGAACCACCAACCCCTCTGAAAAATGATGGAGTTCGTCAGTTGGGATGATGACATTCCCAACTGAATGGAAAGTCATAAAATTCATGTTCCAAACCACCAACCAGAGTTTAAACCAGTTAAATTGAGAACCCCATACAGTAACAATCAACCATCAAGTATATCCCGCTACTCCGCGCGGGAAAAAAAAACGTTATTTGTTGGCTGAACCCCCATATTTCATAACAATCAACGGTTGGGTATTCTGGTCGCCATATCATATTAATGGTTTCATGCCCATTATATCACCATTCTGGTTGCTTGCAAATAGAACCAATGATCCCTGCTGTTGTTGCTGATGATATCAACTAGAATATATCAACTAATGATTGGTGGTTATATCAATTGATGCTATTCATCAAAACCGGTAGTCATTGCCATGGCAATTTTCCACTTATCTTCAGGACTCTCCAGCCACTTTTATTACCCGGAGTGTAATCCCCTAACCCATAGGATCCATGTATGGTATATATGCTAACATTTGGGGTATATTGATGGTAAATGTTACCATATATAGCATACATGGATCCTATGGGTAATAAATCAGGTATACAAACAACTCCCCCACGAATCAACGAATCAACCAGGGGTCGATTCATCACCATTATCATCATAATACCAACAGAAACCCTTGCTGTCATATCCTACTCTTATCCTCAATCATACCTATGCTTTACATCAACTATGTATATATATATATATACAATATCATGTGTAAACTATATCCCTAAGGCCAATACCAATGCATTTAATAACAAAAAACACATCAAACAAACAACCAGGAGTATTGGTATAGTCAACCAGGAGTCAAATAATGTATAATAAACAGTTGATTGTAACTATACTCCTGATCAAACAAACAACTGTATAATCGACCAGGAGTCAACTGGTCACTGCTCAAAAACTGTCGGTTACTGCTAGTGCTGATTGAATCCCATGTATAGGTCGGTCACTGCGATTGGGAGCCCTAAGTTTCCTTTGCTTTCCATAGTAAACAGTGACTTCATTAACAAGGTAAGGATTCCCCCATTTCATATCATCTTATATTATTTTATTTCCATTTGCTTCATTATTGTAGATGTATGCATTATATAAACATATATACACATATGGATATCCCATCATTATATATATATATATACACCACATGATGTACATGATGTATTATATATATCCCATGATATATATATATATATATATAATAATAACAAAAACAATAATAATTTATATACATATATATATATATATATTTCCCGCATCGTTTACTGATGCTATCCTCTGGTCATCAAACGTGGGAAATCCCCCCCACCGAGCGATGTCTGTGCCTCCACTGGAGGACCCAGAGCTGATGGTCGCACCTGTGGCGAAGGTGCAGGGAACCCGTGGACGGAACGAAGCGGATGTGTTTCACCGGAAATGGAGGTTTTAATGGGAAAACCATAGGAAAACCATATATTAATGATGGTTAATGATACCAAAATCATATATGATGTGTGTATATATATATATTCAATATATCAGTATACCATGTATCATAGTTATAGGTGTTACCCTCTGGTTATGACTAACATAGCGAACTGGAAAATGGATGAAATGGCCCATAGAAACAGATGATTTTCCCATTGGTTTGAAATGGAAGTTTTTAATGGGAACAGATTTATTTAAATGGAACCATTATAGGTGTTACCCTCTGGTTATAGATGATTTTCTCCATTTATTTCATGGTTTTTCCAGTTCGCTATGTGAAAAATCACCAGATGGTTCCCAACTTACGTGGTGAAACTCTGTACCGGTATACTTAACCTGGTTGGTGGTTTCAACCCTCTGAAAAATATGAAAGTCAGTTGGGATGATTATTCCCAATATATGGAAAAATAAAGTTCATGTTCCAAACCACCAACCAGTAATGATAAACCCCTGTGACCATATTAGCCATATTTAGTAGACAGACCCATATTTAGGACCGAACATAGGAGGATTTCCCTATTTCATAAACTCCTATTGGGGATGATGCATTGGGCATTGGGAACAAACCACATCAATGAAATCGTAACCATACGTCGACCCATATGTTACCACATTTCAGTGGAAAGCAAATAGACAAATCATCATGCTGAATCATTGCAACATCATCAATGGGAATTTCAGAATCCTAAAATGGAGGTACTGTACCATATTTTTGGCAATATTTTCTGGGGATATTCCCTTACATAGGCCTTAAAAAAAAGCCTATATATGGAATCGGTACCTCCAATCAATCGGTTCCTGAAATTCCCATTGACATCAGGATCGAACCATATATCACCAACTGAATTCTCATGGATGTCACGCGAAAAAAAAAAGGTAAGCTGGGGTATTGGTTTGCTAAAAACATCCACATCAAAATTACAGGGCACATTATTAAGCAGCATTAGAGTACCCATCCAAGGTTTCCCTAGTGTTTACCGGTTAAAGCATATAAAACACTACAATCATATTAAAAACCTATTCAAAAAACGGAAAACAAAACACTGTTCGATCAACTACCCAAGAAACTGAATGGTTTGCAAGCAGTGCTTGGAGCTGGATATGATCCCCCTCTTGAAATAGTCCAGGATCAGTTCCCCTGAGAAACCAATCAATGTCAGGCAAAACCCCAAAGAAATCCGCCAAAAAACTCCTTGCAAAAGCCCCAGATGAATAGAATGAGGTCAAGAATTTGGTGTGTACCACCATGTACTAATGGTCTAATGACCCATCATATGTTATCAACTCCTTGTATCCAGATGTCAAAACAAAACAAGCCAAGTTACTCTGCTAGTGGTGCGCGGGCACACACAGAACTTGTTTTTTCCAGGTGACCGGCCGGGGGAGCGTCGTAGATCAACTTCGCCGAAGCTTTCGGCTGCCTCGGTCAATAGGCTGTATGACCTTTCAGGCATTGCGCCAAGACCAATGTCATCAAGCAGGTTGTCGTATGTCGTCCTTCTGCCAAGCGGTCTGTCTTCTGTAGAGCGCCGGTTGCAGTGCACACCCCATATTCACCTGTATCCAGATGAGAAATTGTCAAAATCCGACATGTAATCCCTTCAAAAAACCACTCTAAGATAGCTGGCTATATGTCCAGTGTATCACCATTCTGGTTGCCTGGAAAGATCACCAATTATCCCCTGGTTGGTGGTATACCAACCCCTCTGAAAAATGATGGAGTTCGTCAGTTTGGATGATGACATTCCCAATATATGGAAAGTCATAAAATAAAAATGTTCCAAACCACCAACCAGGGAATATATCAATCAATTGTTGGTGGTTATATCAATTGATCGTAAGCCCCAATAAACCAGGTAGGTACATAAATAACCACCTCTACTAGAAGACGAATCAGACCGAGGGTCAACTGCTGGTCACTGCTCTATTAATGACGCAGATATAAGTAGATATATATATATATATATATATATTATAGACCACCTTAGCTATCATAAATGCACTATATATCACCAGGTTTGTTGCTGAAACATCACCCATCCTGGTGTCATTTGTGTTGGTGAAATCCTACCATGTGATTGGGAAACTCTCAATAGTTGCTCCAACTGGCTCCCCATGGCTCAACTGGGAATATAGATCATGTCAACCCTGGATGAAAATAAACCCCGTAAACGGTTGTTTAATTGGGAAGGTACCATAAAAATTCGTATCATATTGTGACTATTTGGAGGGTACCCCCACAATTAATCAACCATGGTTTAACAAAATCCGGAGTTGGCATTACCCATAGCTCTGAACGGCGAACGGCTCGCGTCTTACCACTCCCCGTTTTTCTATGGGTTTGTATCTCATTTTCCCAATCTTATTCCATTAGATTCCCTTTATATTCCAATGATATTCCAATTTTCACAACTGGATAGTAATCATCATCTCATTCTCAGGTATTATAATCCCATGAATATTCCCATTATAGTTCCAATCTTCTTATCGCACATATCTTGTATATGAATATTCCCATTATATTCCCATTATATTCCCGTTACCCTCTGGTAAACTGTTACATAGCTATGGAAAGATCCACCATGTTCAATGGGAAAATCCACGAACTAAATCACCATTTTCAATAGCTATTTTGACATAACCAGAGGGTATATTCCCATAATAAGTTCTGGGTAAATTATAATAGTTCACTAACCTGAATTAAGGCCATTTGGGGATGATTTCCCTTATTAACAATGATTTCCAGTGAGGTCGCAGTGAGGTCGTTATAATTTACCCAGATTATTGTACCTTTCCCGGGTCTGCAAAGAAGATCTCCGGCACGGCCCCCAAGCTGCGGCACCTCCTTGTGAAGCTGCCGCGGGCCTTCTTTTGGGGAAGATGGAACAAAAATCAGAGCAATAAACAATGGATAAGCCCATTATAAACCCATTAGTAAACATACATATATATATATATGTAATATTATATATATGGTTTATAATGGCAAATTATAATGTGGAAAATTAAAAGCCCATATATAACAATTATGGTTGTTATAATATGGTAAATGACCTCTCTATATATATATATATATATTGATACATATGATAGTCATATAGTTACCTATAGTTGAGTAATATCGATAGTATATACATCCTGGGGTAACTATAATTTATTATACGGATTTACATGGTAAAATCCAGTAGCCCATTATAATCCTAGTGTTTCATAGTTTCCTATAGTTTCCAACCGGTGCAGGAATTTGGCCATCCACAGTATGTCTTGTAACCTGCTTAAACATGGATACACCATGGCAAAATGACGATAAAGAAAGATCTAGAAAGACAAACACACTCAAACATTCCAGGTGCTGAAAAAATATGGATGTTTTATACTATATAAATAATATACTAATAAAGTGTGGATATAACCAACCATTTCACAGCTAGTTTACACAATTACATCCCCAAGTCCTCCAACTTTTCAAACTCATCCATCTGTTTTTGGGGCGTCCTCCATGTTGCAGGTTGGGTTGTCGGAAATGGCGGTCTTTTCTCACTGCCCAACATGTCTCGTTTCATCTTGCAGGTTACACCAAGGACTGCTAAAGAACAGCATGGCTGCTCTGCAATCATGGCCAAGCTTCAATCTGGCAAGAACCAACAAAAACACATGCGTCTCATATTTGATACTCAGGCATAGGTAAACCAACATAAAAGCATGTGTGTTCCACATCTATGTTTGTTCAAAACAAGGTAAATTGGTAGGTTCCACAAACTCTTCAGCCTATGCTGCAGTCGATTTGACCAGCATCAACCGTGGGGTCCTATGACTTTATCATCAACCGTGGGAGCATAGTTGGGACCATCATAGTTTTGGAGGGACACCTTCGGTTATGCTCCAGTGATCTTTGTTGGTTTATAAACCCCGAGTTATGTTAGTTGTGAACCAACAGCACCTTGTATCTTTAGGGAGTGGTTCACAATGGTTAATAATGGTTAATTAACAATGGTTGGTGGTTTATGGTTGCCTTATAAGTGGTTTAACTATGGTTTATGGTAGATATATAGATATGATTTTCAACCTCTAATAGTCTGACCCAACCGCAGCCCAACAAGCCCAACAAATGCCCAGTTGCTTTGCGACGGCAAAGGCTTGCACTGCGGTGCCTGAGTTTTCCAAACCCAGATGGAATCCGGGGATTGAGGCCCGGATTGAAGTTTCCTAACTTGTTCTTGGTACCCTCTGGTAAACTGTTACATACCTATGGAAAGATCCACCATTTTTCATGGGTAAATCAACTATTTCAATGGCAATTTTCAATAGCTAAGTTGGTTTACCAGTCTGATGCCGTGGTCCAATGCTCTCGGCAAAACATGCGACCGACATGTACCATCTGGTTATGACTAACAGTTTGCCATGGAAAATCACCATGTTTAATAGGTAAACCATCAATTTCTATGGGCCATCTATTATTTGTTATAACTGGTTATAACTGAGATGAAAAACATTCTATAAATGGGGTTTTCTTAGTAGTTATAACTGGTATTTCTGGCCATAACTGCACCATCGTGGCGAACCTATTCGATACGCCAGATGCGCAAGTGATGACTTCGGCTGTGCTGCGGACATCCACCATAGCCCATTTACCCGGCCTGGTAAACGTTAACAAAAAACGATGGAAAATCACCATGTTTAATAGGAAAACCGTGGGAAAACCATGGGAAAATGGTGATTTATATGGAAAGATCCACCATGTTTCATGGAAAAACTCACTATTTCTATGGTGATTTCTTTCCATAGTTATGAACAGTTTACCAGAGGGTACAAGTTGGTTTTTGATTCCATCTTTCTGTACGAATACCCTCTGGTAAACTGTTACATAACTATGGAAAGATCCACCATTTTCAATGGGTAAATCCACTATAAATGGCCATATTCAATAGCTATGTTAAATTACCAGGCCGGGTATATCATCGACCAAACAACCGCTCGAAAATTCACTACTTCGCCAAACCACTTTGGCTAAGTAGGCACCATTTCATCCCCATAATATCGCAAAATGCTTGGTTCTATGGTTGAACGGTCTTGGTTCGGTTAATATCCCATTCCCACGATGGTGTGTAAACCGAGTCTCTTTTGAAAAAATCTCATTACTGTAACACCCTTGATTCGTGCTTCAATCATCATACGTCCACCATATTCCATGTACATATATATATATTATATATATTACACACATATATATATATATATATATCCCCAGTATACCACCATTTTTCATGACTAAATCAACCATGTTTGATGGTGAAACATTACCCAACCACAAGGGTGCACGCCTGCTTCCTCTTCACTGGAATCACCCAAGGCATAAGGACCTGGAAAAATGGTGGTTTCAATTGGCATTTCATGGCATATGAACGGGATAGTGATTCTCAATGGGATATTCTTCTACAATATGGGAATTATATGGGATATGTGGATGGTAAACAACAACGCGAGGGATATTCTTCTACAAAATGAGATAGTTTTCTCCAATCAAGGGGAGGTCATATGCACAAAAGATGGGGACATATTTCCGGGTCTAACAAAAAACATATGGGTTCAACCATGAAGCATAGAAAATGGGGAAGATCCGGAAAACCAGTGAAGTTACTTGTGTTGTTGTTCAACACCATAAGATGTTGCTATTTTGTGGCATAGTTTAAAAAACATGTTAAAACCACTTCATAGGGACTCTAACCATCCTTGTACACAACTAGCCACAAGGTGGTGTTAGTTCTGATGTTTGTTGGTAACGCTGATGGATATTACAGAGACATATGTATCATAAACAATCATATTTCTAAGTATGGTTTATAGTTTATATATGATACATCTGTCTCTTTTTTGTATGGGCACTATTGTTTTTCTAACATAATGTACATAAAACAACCCTAATGTCAAATTACATAACATCAGTTGTTAATTTACTAGTTGTTAATTCAATATACATAATACGCGCGACTCGCAATTCATCAAGCCGTGGAATTTCATGAACCCCAAGGTGACGACGTTGTTCACGGCAAGGGGTCACCGGGGTCACCTGTTTCATGATGGTGAATGATGGTTGTTTGAATGGTGATGGTGATAATATGTTAGGTTTTAATGGTCATGATGGTTATAATAATACTATAATATGTTCTGGTTGGTGGTATACCTACCCCTCTGAAAAATATGAGTTCATCAGTTGGGATGATGACATTACCAATATATGGAAAGCCACAAAATAAAAATGTTCCAAACCACCAAACCGGAAAATGATCGTTTATAATGGAAAATCCTATTAAAAATGGATGAGTTGGGGGTCATGTGGTTAAAACATGTTAAAACAATAATAAACCATCCCCCGAATCACCATAAATAGGTGCCCTATCCTATCCACAGGAGATGTTCATGAAGATTTGGGCCGGCAAAGCCCATTCTACCCATTCTACCCATTCTACTTCATGAGGAAACCCCAATGATGGAACGCACATTCCCCCAAAGCTGCGCCATAGGAAAACTATTGCCAAAGGGGACCTTATCATGCCAATCTTAGATATTCTCTCCTCCCCAAGACTACTGTATCTTGTCAGTTTCAACGCAATTTCAGACTTGAACATGTCACAATTGTCACAATGTCTCACCATTTTTGGGGAACTTCTTCCCCCACCAAAAAAATCGCGTCTCTTCCCCCGGGCAGTGACCGTCACCCCTAAAGACGCACCAAGTCGCCAGTGGGATTTCCTTCAACGGCTTCTCCATCCTGACTCGTTTTCGACGCCATGGTGACATGGTGAATTTTATTAACAAGAATGGGATTCCATATATATATATATATGTGGATATATATATATGTATATATACAACGTCAATCACGTGGTAAACACAATCAAAAAACATCCCTAATATGTCCATGAATGAGTGGTGAAAGTCCAGTTTTTCAGCGGTTCCTTTTTTATGATCTTGAATCTTTTGAGGACTATGGCTTCTCCAGATATCATAAGAATAAGAAATAATATAATGATAGTAGTTGGAATTTATCTGCACAACTTATAACAATTCCTCCCTCGTCACCTCGTCCTTACCCTCTGGTTATTTAACATAGCCATGGAAAATGGCCCATTTATAGATGGTTTACCTATTAAAAATGGTGATTTTCCATGGCTATGTTAAATAACCAGATGGTAATACCTGAAAACTGAAAGTTGGAAACCCCAAATACCACTAATACCCAACCATCTAAAAAAAAAACAAACACATACCACTAATTCATACTAGTTCAAAGTTGAAGCACAGTTGATACTGGGATATCGCGCACATGTGTGACTCATTGTTTCAGTGTCTTGTGCTAGGCACAACGCCCGGGCAGTTGAGGTGGTGACAATTACAATTGGTCACAGCAACTGCCCGAGTGCATGCGCTTGGACAAGCCTAACGGTGGGAATGTAAAATATCAGAAAATGGGTGTAAACCAATTAATTACAAGGTGGTGCCCAAGTTCGAAATCGTTAAAAAATGGGGCTTAGATAACTCCAATAGCTGTTGGGCTTATGATACATCTTTACCCTCTGGTAAACTAACATAACTATGGAAAAAATCACCATTTTGTAGCTGGAAAAACTCACTATTTCGCAATTTTCAATAGTTTTTGGTATGTTTACCAGGGGGTAAACCTCCATTTTCCTATGGTTTTCCTATGGTTTTCCCATTAAAACCTCCATTTTCCCATGTAAATAACGGGGGCACCTCCTTTTTTTCAGCGTGCATGGTCCGGCGACCAGGGTCCCAGTTGCTGTGGTTATGGGTGAACACTCCCATCCCCTCGCCGGTGATAGCACTGGCCAATGTGAGGGATACTTTCAGAAATGGCATCGCTTACCACCATGAAATGGGAATATAATGGGAATATAATGGGAATATAATGGGAATATGTGAGGGAGTAATAGCATTCCTTACTAGCCACAATCTTGGTTCGCAATACCCTCTGGGTATGTCAAAATAGCTATTGAAAATGACCCATTTATAATGGCTATAGATATTGTCAATCTTAGTTCGCAAAAAAAAAACTCCACCGCCACCACGAAAAATCGCCGAAAACACCGCGTTTTTGAATGATGGTTATCAAGAAATGTCCAGTTTACCCACGTTGGATCCTACCACGAAACACGAAACGGGTGAACGTTGGATCAAGGATGTCTGGTTGGTGACATACCTACCCCTCTGGAACATATGAAAGTCAAATGGGATTACTATTCCCAATAGATGGAAAGTCATAAAATTCATGTGCCAAACCACCAACCATTAAATACCATTAATGAATATTATAATATGGGATTTAATGGGATATGTCCAATTAATATGGGAAAATAATCCATTCATGTTCCAGTCGCCACCAAGCAGATGTTGGAAACTGGACCCATATTACCCACACCTCCACGCTCACCAAACTTTCACTGCCTGGCACGTGACAGTTCGGTACGCCGCCTTTGATTTGCGGAGGTATAGATAAGCTATGTACAAGCAATTATAAACCAGGTTGCCTTTTTTTAGATTGGGTTGGGTCTGGTTGTTTCAAAGTGTGAACGGATGTAGTTAAGGTTGAGGTTTATAGTCTTACAAAGTTTGGAGCTGGTTTAAATACCTTTGTAGTTGGGCTTAGTATATTACAATATCAACAAAATTGGCTCAAAGATTGTTACATAGTTACTGGGTTTAGGATGTAGCTGGTTGGTTTGTGGTTTGTGGAACTGAGCTGCATGGCTTATGTCCATGGATGTAAGTCCTTGATCATTCCGGTGTTTTTTTTTTCCGCTTGAATGAGGTAATAATATGCAATCAAGGTGTGATATATATATATATATCATACATATATTATACATATTATATAATGTTTGCACCTGATTAAAGAGATGGTACCCTATTGTGAGAAATTTCTTGCTCCTAATTCAGTCACATGCAAATTGTTGGGGGGGCCTCTATGGTGAGATTTTTTTCCGCATGTTTTTTTCAATTTTATTTTTTTCCAAATGCTTTAACTTTTTTTTTAAAAAAATATTTGTTTCTAATTATTTATGTTTAATTATTTTTAATTTTATTTTAGATGCCTTATTAAACCCGGTACCTCATGAGGGGCTCAGTTACTCAATAATATAATTGTTTAGATGGTACTCTATTGTGAGCACCAACTTTTGGGAGTGAAAAAAAAGCAAAACCCTTTCTCCACCTTTCTTTGGGTAAAGCTGG
>Ga0126342_10014269_pt1 | contig 14039 bp, 13 predicted proteins | sample Cyp1metagenome_FD_92528 | JGI IMG/M metagenome (GOLD analysis project Ga0126342, IMG submission 92528) | Coral microbial communities from Lord Howe Island, Old Settlement Bay, Australia - Cyphastrea 1 metagenome | ecosystem: Host-associated > Invertebrates > Cnidaria > Coral ...
ATATATATAAAATATAATGTATATATAATAATATATATATAATAATATAATATATATATAATAATATATATAATAATATATATAATAATATAATATATATAATAATATATATAATAATATATATAACAATATATTTAATAATATATTATATAATATATAATATATTATATAATATATAATAACAATAACAATAATAATAGTAATAATATATATATATATATATATATTATTTATGTCTTGGTCACCCGACATTGGGCACAGGTGCTCTCCTGCAAGAACCAGCTTGCTGTTCCCAAGGTTGGATGCAAAGAGGACAGTCTAAAGCTGCTGTAGCTGCTGTAAGCTGCTCAAGTCTTGGGAGGATGTCGAAGGTACACTGAGAATCAAACCGAGCTCTGTAGGTCGAAGATGAGAATGCCCCAGTCGTACTGCAGAAAGAGACTGAGAAAGAGGTGCGGGAAACAAAGCTCTACAAACTGCAAACAGCGCAAGAAATTGGCAAAGTCACACACTGTGGAACCAGTGGAACCAGTGGAACCTCTACCTATCTCTACCTTTTTGACAGATCTGTTAGACGAAAAACTTCTCCAGGATGTGGGTTTTGCTTTTTGGTGAGACTGTCAAATGAGGGCCAAGACATTCCTTTGATATCGTAGCTACCTCTTCAGCGTGAATTCTGCAATGATGGACCTCCAATTGCTTCTGCTTTTATTTGTCTCTGATTTCTGTCTCTTGAACTGGGCTGGGTAATTGAGTTCGTAGGTGCTTCAAATGATTGCCTCGCATCCAGCGTTGGCGCGCTTGAAGGGCGCACCACTAGTCCCCACTTTAGCACTGAGCGTGCTGCCTTGACATGTGGTTGACTGAATTGACGCTACAGTAGCTTGTGTATGTTTTTGTGCTCTGAGGCATTGATTGAGCTTGCAAGTGACATGGGTCACCTTACACTCACAGACTTGGCCTGCGCAGGCTTTTACTGGATGACAATTGATAGACTTTAAGATCTTGGGATCTTCAACAGTTGAGTCAGTTGATCTTGATCTGCTTGATCTGCTTGATCTGCTTGATTTGCTTGATCTGACTTTGTTGACTTTGGAGGTCATCACCACCGGACTTCCCAGCACGGTGCTTAAAAGGAAAGTTATAGGGAAGTTTCGGTGAGAGTATTTCAAAGTTTTTTAAAGTGCAGCTGGGTCCCAGTTATCGCAGACCTCGGCAGATCTCGGCAGATCTCCGCAGCTGACACACTGCACTCACACTGCTTTCCTATGCTTTCCTTTTTGAGGTCGCCGCAGCCGCAGTTGCCACCTGCTGGGTGAGATGGCACCGCTTTGCATGATGAATTTCCAGTGCACCCTGCTCCACGGGTCACGGAGAATCAGCCTTTTGAGGCATACGTAACGAGTTTCACAAAATGCCGAATCCTTGGAAATCCCAGGTGCTTGAGAGATAGTTCTGTAGAGTCTGTAGAGTGTATAGCAAAGCCGCGCTTCAATGCAGCCAGTCTTTCATGGCTTGTCCCGTGCAGTTGCAGCCCAGCTTTGCGAAACTTGCGATGTGAGCAATTTTGAGATGGTCCCCAAGCGGGCAAATGCAAGACTTTTCTAAAAAGCTGGGCAGCGCAAGCTTTCAAGACGCTGTATTGACGCTGGCAGAAACAGTGGAGCCCCGAAAACTACAAAAAGGATCGAACTGGTTTTTGCTTTGCTGAGAAGCATTTGATTCCGTGCGCTGAATCGGAGCGGAGTTTCTGAATGTGCTTTCTGTTCGGTTATATATATATATATAAATACATCAAAAATTACCACAGGAAAGCGTGCAAACTCAAGATATGACTAGAACATACTAGAACATACTAGAACCTCGAAGCCTCGGAAGCCTCGGAAGCCTCGGAAGCCTCGGAAGCCTCGGAAGCCTCGGAAGCCTCGCGTGAGAGGGGGTGACTTGCACCAAGGTTCCTGAATTGGGCCAAGGAGCAGTTTTGCTTCGGGCTGCTCAGTGCAAGGAAGATGGTGTGAGATGACACGATAGTATTGTAATTGTAATTCAGGTATTTTATATGGAATTATAGGGCATCTAACATACATACGTAGTACCACATCAAATCTCTATCTATCTATCTATCTATCTATCTATCTATCTATATATATATATGTATAATTATATTATGCATATATTACTGTATATATTTTTGGATATTATGTTTTGTTCAGTTCAAGGTTGCTGCAGTTTATTTGTCCTCCAATGCCATTTATCCCTACTGTGACAAGAGCCAAGAGCCCCGCGTGTTGGCAGCTCAGGTTGATAAGTTTGCCTTTAGCCACATGGCATTGGGCTATCTCATGAAAGGCAGTGGGGAACACTTTGAAAGTGGACAGCCTCTAACTCCGGAGATCCTCTGTTCTTGACAGGCTTCACAAGGACGTTCAGTGCTTATCACAACTTCTACAAATTCCCGGAGGAGACAACATTTCCGCACTGCCAGTTTCATGTGAGCATTTTCTGCATAATCTAAAAGCGATTCTGGCCACGGGTTTTGAGAACCAGCTAAGACGTTTGCGAAACTCTGCCAGGACAACCTGTACAGATCTGCTTGCTGGGGCTTTGGTACTGTCATGGAGTCTACCCACGAGAAGGCTTTCGGCCTTTGCTTATTGAGATCACATGTCCTTTTCTGTGCCAAAGCACCCGACACAATATGCCAATGCACGAAATGTTTACGAGGCAGGACCACCTGTAGCAATCGTTTTTGGTATCGGACTTGCATCTACTGACGTTTTGCAGAGACATCCATTCCTTGAGCTTGGAAGTTTGTGTGTTTCCGATGATTTCAGCCAAGACTGTCAGCTTTTGGTAAGCTTTGCTTACCATGGATGCATGGATGCATCACATCAGCATTTGTAAGCCAACTCTGCACATTTTGATATGTACTTTACAATGTACTTTGTTTGACTGAGACTGACACTACCTTCAGCCCCACTCTTTCGAAGGAGCCACCCCTCAAGAGTAACTTCCTGAAAACAGTTGCTTTGTGTGTCAAAGAGTTGCGCAAGAAGGACAGTGACTACAAAGGGGCCTAGCGACTCCAGTCACATTGAGAGAGAGTGAGGAACAGATCAGGTGCAGACAGAATTGTGGCACAGAATGAGTCAACTGTTCTTCTTTGGTTTTCTCTGAATGAGAGATGATATTTACCCATTTTTACCATTTTTCTTACTCCACTATTTCTCCAAATTCTAAAGCCAAGCTGATCCAACTTACAGCTTTCATTTCGATATCGCGCTGCTTGACCTTGAAGCCATGGCAGCGGACAAAGAGGCTCGGCTGCAAAGTCGTATTCCGATTATGATATTTGCTCGTGACAATGACATGATATGCTGTTTTTGCTCAGAAGTTCACTCCTCCCAGGTTTTGTTGTGGGAAATCTGGCCATAAAACCAATCATTTTGCCAAAGCTTGCATACCGTCGGTATCTGTCGGTATGAAGTATAAAGAGCACCCATTCTTTCATGTTGTCATGGTCAGAACACAGGTTATTCTCCTATAAAAAGGGGATGGTCTGATGGTCACCCCCCCCATAGGGATTACAGTAATATACCTGTCGTAAGAGATCCCCAATGGTGGGATGACCATACCATGAAATTGCTCACCCTGTAGTTGATCCCGTTGGGAGCCGCCACAGGGCATTCCTGGCGCAAAACCTGCCGCTTCCACAACCTTCTTCAAGGGGTTGTCGCTAACTCGGCTAGAGATGGCTTTGGGTTAGGGAAGTTTGCGAAAGAAATGCTCCTTTGGATGGCGGCTGTGTGAAGCTGGGATTGACCTGCCCTCTTGCGAAAACACACCCTTAAAGCATACAGTAGTAAACTTACTGTAGGTAAAATCAAAGTGCAAATGGCCACGTGCGTTGTTTTCTGTGGAATGTGGACTCGGTCTCTTCCACATTCGATATCATTGGATGAGACAAAAGGGGACTGAATGGAACTGTTGCACCGGAGTTGTTATGGCTACTTGTGCACCAAGGCAAGGCAATACATTGCACAGAGGAGCTATACAGGCCGCTTTGCTGACCATTTTGTCTCCAAACTGTTTCCAACTCATACTGATCGGTAACTGATCTTTCACGAGTTCGATCCATCCTGTCAGGCTACAATGCCCATGCAGCTTGAAGCCGTGCTGGCAAAGCGCGAGAGGGCGGAAAGGGAACACATGCCTGCTCGGCCTCCGAATGTATTCGTCGACGGTGTGTACGTGAGAGGCGGGGCCAGATGAATCGGAAGTGTGACATTTTGCTGCCTTGGTATTCTTTGCATTTCTTTGCAGGGTCTGCAGATCCCAAGCAGAAGCCTCTGTTGCGGCACGTCATCGTGAAGGACCTCAACAAGGTTGGAAGTGAAGTTCTCCCACTGGAAAATTCTGCTCTTCATTCTGAATGATGTGACGCCTGAAAAGCTAGGTAATCGTTGTTACGTTTCCATGTATCGCAACAAGTGCTGTGCTAAACAAGTACCCAGTACCAGCACAGGGCTATTGCGCGCTGCGCGGGAGTAAAACACTTGAAGACTGCACATGGATCAAGATAACTTGCAAGTTAAAGGAATGCAAGCCGCAAATCATTGTGCCGAACATGAACAAGTGCTGACAGTGTGTCATGTCGTACCGACAAGCATAATCAACGGACCCGGATGTGTACTGTGAAATCATCATCCATGTTTTGATTTAAGAGGTTACGGATATCGTGTTTGTTTCATTTGAGATGGTCACCAGCGGTCACCATGTCTTGTGGTACGGATGTTCAAAACCTGTGACCAAGGACTGCCTTGTGGGTGGGACTAAATTTCTTTCTTACACTTCACGTTGTAGCACCCTTTGCTACGACTGACTACTGGAGAGTTCCCGCTACGCAGCACTTTCACCAAAGGGGCACGAAGGATGTGCAACCATTTGCCTCAGTGTTTTTGTTTAAGGGTATATAAGAAGCATTCCATTTTAAAAATGTACGAGAAAAGATAAAGTGCTAGAAACATCTGGAAACCATGTATGTGAGAGTATGTGAGTAGAGCGGACCTTTGCGGTGAGAGCTTGCAGGTTGCTACACAACTCAAGTATGAGGTTCCAACGAGTGGCCTTTTCGAAAAGATCCTTGCTCCTCATTGTCTTAGTACCCCAGACTTTTTTTGCTTGCTCCTTCTGCCAGCAATGGTTGTTTTTTGTTTCTGATTTGTTTTGTGTTTCAATAGATTTGGATACTATTTTGAGCCTGGCAACTTGAGGGGACCTTATTTTTGATGATCCTCTTCCCTAAAATCCAAGGGCGGTCGATGTTGGCTTAGGATGTTTTGATTTTATCCAGGACATTCCAGGACCCCCAGGGTGCTGCACGAGGGGAACGGACTGCCAAGTCTCAGCCTCTGAGGAAACCACCCATGGGCTTATATTGCATTTTCGATGGGGTAGCCGGCGGCGGGACTTCTGGAACTGGACCTTCAGTTGCCTCCATCGCCGAGCTTCTTGGATGACGCAAATACTCCACAAAGTGCCCTGGACAACAGACGTAAATATATGGGGTATAAGTAGGCGTGCTCGAATTACTTGAATTACTTGAAGTAATAAGCACATGAAATGCAATGGAGTGAAGCGAAGGAGTAATACAGCAGGAAAGGAGTAAGGGAAGAACGAGACTGTGTTTAGGACCATGGCCAGGCAAAAAAGCAGGCTCCAATTCCTCCCCATGACTTGACAATATCCTGCCAAGTCGAGAAATGGAACTGCGACCTCGGAGCATCTCAGGAAGGTGCCGTCTATCATCACACTTCACGGGGTGAAGCCACTGGAAATTTACCGTTTGTATATCACTCCCTGAAATCCTGCTACAACCTGGTACGTATGGCCAGGTGAAACAGTATTTAAACAAAGCGAACGCATTCACAGTCAGTACATGTCAGTACCATCCTCATTAGGAAGTTCAGGCCCCCACCGGTTCCGCCCAGCGACCTGGCATGCTGCTCTGCTCTTTCCGCTTTCCCTTGTTACAGTTTGAATAAACAACTTTCTGGGGAGCAAGACGCATGGCATTTTGACACTGAATCTTGGAGTCTGAGGTTCTGCGCCTTGAATTTCCACATAGCGCTTCTGAACGCTCTTTCAGAGTTGAGGCAGTGACGTAGTCCACGTAGTCCGTGGCTAAATCTGGGTCCTGCCTATGGTGGGTCCTGGTGCAAAGTGGGGCCAAGCCTTGGAGTCACAGCACTGACAGCACTGGACAGCACTGGACAGCACTGGACAGCACTGGACAGCACTGGACAGCACTGGACAGCACTGGGCTCCGATTCTGTGAGGCCGAACTACGTCACCGCAAAGCTGGTTGAGGAGGTGCTCCGAGCAGAACTCACCATGGCGCCTGCAGAAAAGTGGCAACAATTAGAAGATTTACTGTAGAAGCAAGTAAAAAGATTAATTAGTGAAAATAGTGAAAGCGATTTGCACAATTCTGGATGTATCAGAATAGCTGAGGCACTTGCGAGCAGCTTGGAAACTCTCGACCAAGAACTTCTCATAAGGACAATGTGGATGCATGACATTTACATTGGCAGCAACTTTTCAACATTTATTGAGTGGAAATGGAAAGCTTCTTTGGCTCCTGCAGATTGCAGGAATCCAGAAGTTGTTGAAGGTTGCGGAGCAGCAATCGCCTTGCTCGTGCGGGATCCGATGGCTGCACTAGTGTTTAAAAGTTTACAATTTTCCATTGGGATGTGGTTCAGACTTGGCTTTGTGCAGGTACTACACTACTTGTGATTATGTTTTTGTGCAGTGATTGAATGTGGTGGTCGTGGTTGTTGCGTTTGTTGCCGTTGGTGCTGCTTTTTGCTGTTGTGTTCATTGTTGTTTGTGCTCGTGGTGGTGGTGATGGTGGCTGGCGTCGCCGCGCTCTGCTGTAGTCATTGCAATCTCTGACAGAAATTTAACATGGCTATCAAACATGGCGCATTTTAGATCATTTACCTATTGAAATTGTGTTAGCTATGTGTTATTTCAGTTCGTATCGCCCTGGTGAGCCATTGACGGGCATGTCTGAAAATTACTTCCACCCCAACATTTTTGTTTCAACAGGGAAAATTATGATGAGTCAGTGGATTCAGATGGATTTGGGGTTTTCCCTACTGCGTTTTTTCATTGAATGATCTGTGTTTGCGCAACACTTCGAAGACAACATATTTGACAGCCAAGATCGTTGTTGGGCCAATGTGTTGTTGCACTTTTTCCCCAACAGCAAAACTTAGCTGTGGGGTCTTTAGCCCAGATTAGCTCTGGTGCCATCCAGTTCAGCTTCAATACCAGGTTCTGGGAAAGGTTCCGGAGGGTTCCGGAGGGTTCCGGTGCAGATAGCCGGTGAGGTTCCGGAGGGTTCCGGTGCAGGTACATGGTGAGGTTCCGGAGGGTTCCGGTGCAGGTACTCGGTAAGGTTCTGGAAAGTTCGGGCGCAGATGCTTTGTGAAGTTCCAGAGGGTTCCGATGTTTTTTAATGGCATCAGCATGTTATTTTTGACAGAAGCACTTCAACTCTTAAACACAGTATATATGATGCACCCATAGACTTTTAGATTTACTTTGCAGGAGGGGGTGGGCAGGGCGTGGAAAAAAAGAAGTCGATGCATAAATATGGCAGTGTGAGCACGTGAAGATGTGAACGAAACGCAGCAGGTGTCTTGCGCTGTCCACCTTCTGCTCAAGATCTAAGTGGGCCATGCGTTGGGAAGCAGTAGCCCTTGCTCTGCTGACGCAGACTCTTCAGGTAGGTTTGAAATCTAGACCCGAGCCATTTGTTTTGCAGCCTTCTTTGCCGCCTGATCTGAAGACTGAATCCCATTGCCATTGCGCTTGCATTTGCAACACTGCCGATCTTGGGGCAGCATCTCTGGCTGGATCTTTGTTTGGGGGTTGTGCGATTTCTGGTCTCTGGTGGTGCTGCAGCTGTCGGAAGAGGGAGCCTTCTCCATCTCCAAGCCACCGTCGTCGTGGCCATGGCGTTGTTAGCCAGCCCTATCCCTGGTCAGGTGCTGGCGGTCTTCTTTGAAGACGATGTCTATTGGCACGAACGCCTTCTCCTTTGGCGGCACGATGACGATTCATGGTACATCTTGACTCCAGACCTGGACGTCTATGCAGAGAATCTGAGTGGAAGCGGCGCTGATGGGCCGTCCAAAGTCAAGACCAAAGGTGTTGATTTCAGGTACTGGAGCCGGGTTGGTGGGTCTTCCTATAGGCTTGCAAATCCAATCAGCGATGATCAGATGCTTCGCAGCTACATCAAGCAAGCTTACAAGGCTGGCCTGAAAGAAGATGACTTTGATGCAGATTGGCGGCCTGAGCATGTGGTTGATGCGAAGGGAGTGGTTCAGCCTTTTAGTCAGTTTCTGGGCGATCGCCTGGTGTCCCATCGTTTGGTTGGGAAAGGTCCAGCAAGTCGTTTGGGAGGCGGGGTGGTCACGCAGTGCGAGCCTTCGACCTCTCAGCAAACTGACATTGCCACTGTGAGGCCCATTTCTGCGCCAGGCCCTGACCAAACTTGGGTCGTGGTGGAAAACCTGGAAGGCTTCAAGGTGGGCGACTCTGCTGTCTATGATGTGAGCCGAGACCTCATGATCGGAGACCACACAGGGCTTATCAAGGTTAGCTCTGGATGGCTGAAGGCTGAGCTCATGGAGGTGGCCAAGGCAACCGCCCTGCTCGAATCTCGCCGGCCCGTGCAGGAGCCTCCGGCACCGCTCATTCAGCCCACTGTTGAGACGGTATTGGAAGAAGCGTCAGCCGACGCCAGAACCCTCTTGGTCGATTTCGACCATCAGGGGATCCGTTTCAAAGAATGGCGTGCCTTAGTCACTGAGGTCAAAGACTATGCCTACTCTGATTGGCCTTTTGAAGGGCCTGCCACGGTTCTCTACCTTCTGAAACACATGTACAAGCACGGTGGCGACCCCAAACAGTGGCTAGAGCTTTGGTGCCGCCAGAAAGGCATAGCAGACCAAGACCGGGTCAAGCACGAACTTCGTTGCCTCATGGATGTCCTGTACCTTGGCGGAACCTACGATCAATTGAATTTGCCCGTCTTGGCTTCCTTCGAGACAGTTGCCAGGCGAATCCAGTGGATGCCTATGCATTGGGTAGTTCTGCTGCCCCAGACTGGGGCAATGCCAAGCTCTTTACAGGGTACATGGGCCCAGATGACCTGGTGATGCCGCAATTGAAGACTTGGGCTGCCCGGAAGGGCAAGGAAGAAGTGGAATTGCATCAAGCTCGAAACCGAATGAAGGAGCTTCGAAAGCCAGCGAATGTGAGTGAAGAAGCGGCCAATGCTTTGGCCGAAGGTGGCCTGCCGGCCGGGGTGAAAGCCAGACCGAAGCGTGGAGCTAGAGGCAAAGGCTTGGAAGCCCCGGCGTCCTCAACATGACCGGCGGCCCTGGCCACACCTTGAGCCCAGGTGGTGGCCACTCGACGCATGATGATGGGCTCATAGCTGGCTTGCCCACTTTTGCATGTGACCTTTTTCCTCTACCTCGCCCGCCCCCGTTGAAAATGGCGGCTGGTTTGAGTCGAAGATCTAGCCAGAGATTGGCGAGGAAGGTCAGAATTCAAGATGATTTGCGTGAGTTGATCTCTTCGCTGAATTGGATGCATTTTGGTGACTTTGATGTTCAGCCCTCTTGTGCAGCGAACCCCCTTCAAGAAGAAGTGCTGTGCAGACTGGAATCTTTGGTCAGACAGGCGGGCGACTTGGGTCACCAATGTCGTTTGCCTTCACAGGAGGCAGCCTTAGCTGAGCTGCTCCGGGGTCAGGATGGCTATGCTGAGCCTTCCACTCCAGCTTCTCTAGCGCCCTTCAACCTCGAGCTCATCTCCTTGCCCAAAGACTTGTCGGATGCTCCCCGTGCTGAAGATTTGCTGCAGGGTGATGACCGTCGATACCTGGAGGTGCAAGAGCGTATGTTGCGTGGGAATCAGGACGAAGGTTTGGATGACCCTATAAGACCGTATTGGGATCCTGCTCTTAAACATAACCCTCGTAATTATAGGAGGTTTATTCAAAAGTTACATGGGATACAATATCTTGAGTATACTTTGGAGCCTTCACAGTTTGCCGGAGTCTTTTTCGTTTGGGAGAGTGATCGAGAAAGAATCAGAATGATCATTGACGCCCGTCCTGCCAATCGAAGTTTCTTGGACCCACCGGGCATTTCTTTGGCAACAGCGGAGACTTTTGCAAAGTTTGAGGTGGAGCCTGTTGATGGCCAATTTCCTGACGGGTTCAACCTTTTTGCTGGGCTCTCTGACGTCAAAGACTCAAAGATTGTTTTCATAGGATCAAACAGCCTCGGTGGTTGGCTAAGCACTTCTGCCTTTTGCCCATTGAGGCAAGACATGTTGGCCTCACAGGGCACTCTTTGGATGGCAGGGTCCTCAAGTCAAATGATCTGGTCTACCCCATGCCGGGGTCGCTCTGCATGGGGTTTAGCTGGTCACTCTTTTTCGCCCAACGGATAAATGAGGCTGTGATGGAAAACGTGCCCAGCTTGCAGCATTCTTCCCTGGTGCACGACAGAGGCGGGCCAGCCGTTTTCCTCCCTCATTCTCACAGACAGATGAAACATTTTGCGTATGTGGACAACCTCGGCGTCCTTTCGGCGAATCGTGAGGCTGTTGAAGAGGGATTGGCAGACTTGTCAGACGACTTCACGTCGAAGAACCTTCTGCTGCACCCAGGTGAGCTTCAACACAACCCCATCAAAGCCTTGGGTATCCAGTTAGATGGCAGCAACCTCACTTCAAAAGTGGCACCTGACAGGCTCCACCGAGTGAGACAAGGGCTGCGGTGCATTTTGCATCGTGGTCGGTGCACTGGCCGCGTCCTTGAGATCTTAGTGGGGCATTGCACATATTGTGGCCTGATGAATCGATGTTGTTTAAGCATTTTCCACAGTGTTTACAAGTTAATCAAGTCCAGCTATTTTGTTTCAGCTCCTTTGTGGTCCAGCGTTCGCTCTGAACTCAGGGCCTTTGCTGGACTCATGCCTTTGCTGAGATCTGATTGGTGCAGACCCTGGAGTGGTGTTGTGGCTGTCTCAGATGCCAGTGAGGAAGGGTTTGGGGTTTGTGGGGCCGTCTTTGACCCCAAGGTGGTTGCGTCCGTTGGAAGGACCACAGAACGAGACCGGTTTCGCAGAGTCGGGGCCCACAGTGCACGTGAAGCCGCGCTGACATCTGCTGGCTTCATCAAAAATGAGGTCACTGGCAAGTGGCTGGAAGGTGCCTTGGACGATGAGGACTACCTTCACCAGAGCGGTTGGAGCCTCAATCAAGAATTTCCAGAAGTACCCAAAGATTTTTTCCATCCCCATATTTGGTCGACTGCTCGTCAAGGTGCATGGAAACGCCGTGAGCACATTGTCCATTTGGAAGCTCGGGCCCTGGTAAAATCTTTTGAGTTCATTGTCAGTGACATCCACACGTGCAATGCTCGCCAGTTGTTTTTGGTCGATTCAATGAGTGCGGCCCTGGCTTTTGATCGGTGTCGGAGCAAGAATTTCAAGATGTTGCGATGCATTCGACGTTTTTGCTCTCTAGCCCTGGCCCGAAATATTTCGTTTGCAGTTAGGTGGGTTCCTTCAGAGCTCAATCCGGCCGACGAGCCAAGTAGAGATCCGTCAAAGCAAGTGACAGTTTCCCCTTTTTGCCAATCTTTCAGCAATGGCCCCGAAGCGGCTGGCTGTGCTCAGCCCTCCAACGTCCTGCAACAGTTTGAAACGACGGAGCAGAGTTTTGGAACAGGGCGCCACTGTGGTTGGAAAGGTGCAGAAACGAAGCAAGATTTTGAGTCAGCCAGATCTCTCACCCCAACTCCTGAAGCAGCCAGCGTTTTCCAGCCCCAGCTTGGACGTCCTGACTGGAACTCTGCAGTCCCAGTCCTCGAAGCTGGCCCTGCGGACAGCCGACAAAGTGACGGAGTCTTCAAGTTCAAGCTCAAGAGTCAGAGAGGGCCAACACCAGATCTCGGCTGCTCCAGAAGCGGAGCAAAAACAGGCTCAGAAAGTATGTGACCGAGATTTTGGACGCCACCTCTCAGGGCCTCAGCTTGCTGGAGAAGAAAGCCATTGGGGACAGATCAGCTCGATACTACTGCCAGGAGTTTGCGGGCCTCCGGGCCTTTGCCACCTCCAACAACCTCCCAATGACAGAGGGGGCCATGGACTCAGTACTGAACCAGTATTTCAACCACCTTTTTCTTCAAGGGCACCCCGCCCACCGGGGCGACAAGATCTTGGCGTCTGTGATGCATCGCCAGCCAAAGTTTGGACGCCATGGCACCTTGAAGCTGCCTCATGCCTGGAGAGCTCTGAAAGGCTGGAGACGTCTAGCCCCTGGGTCCTCCAGAAAGGCTTTCCCACTGGCAGTGTGGGCTGCAATTTGCTGCGAGATGAGGCGGCAAGCGAACTTGCAGATGGCGCTTTTCACTATGATTGGCCTGTCAGCTTACACCCGACCTGGGGAGCTTCTGAGGTGCAAGGTCTACAGTTTGGTGAAACCTTCCCCAACTATCACAGAATTTTGGACCCTCTTGCTGAACCCAGAGGAGCGCCCAGAGCGGTCGAAGGTGGGCGAGTACGACGACAGCGTCGCACTCGACTCTCCCTTTTTGAAACCTTGGGCTTCAGTTCTGATGAAGCAGCTGGCGAACCAAAACAAGGAGCTGCCCCTGTGGAACTTCGACTATGGCCATTACTCCAAAGTCTTCCGGGCTTGGTGGACCTGACCCCGTATCAGATGCGTCAGTGGGCCGTCCATCGACAGGAGCCGCAACCTGAGGTCTCTGGTCGAGGTTCAGAAAAGGGGCCGCTGGAAAAGCCACAAAAGTGTGGCCAGATACGAAAAGAGTGCTCGCCTGGCAGCAAACTTCCAAGCCTTGTCACCCGCGCTGCAGCACCATTGCCTCCTCGCCGAGCAACAGCTAGGGGATGTGATGTTGGGCCGGGTCCCCGCCCCAAGACCGCCTTCAAGGCCAAAGGTCTGAAGGGGCAATATGTCGCCGACCTTTTTGCTGGGTCGGGCGGTGTAGCCAAAGCTTGCAGACAGTTAGGTTTTTCAGCCAAAGAGTGGGAAATCGCTAGGGGATGTCAGTTTGACCTGACCCATCCCTCGGTCTTGAAACGAATCAAGTATGACGTTGATCAGCTTTTGGTCTTAGCTGCAATGCTGGCGCCACCTTTTTCCAGCTTTTCAGTTGCACGAGATCGCACCGCTGCGATTCGAACCAGACAGTTTCCTTGGGGTTTGCCTGATGACCAGCTATTAGACACTGATCGCACAAAAATTCAGCAGGGCAATCAATGTTTCAAAGCTGCTATTCGCATCATTTCATGGTTGGATATTCATCACATCCCCTGGATTCTTGAGAACCCAGCCACCTCCAAGTGCTGGTATTTGCCGCCTTTGCAAAAATTGGAGTCTTCACCGCATGTTGTAGCAGTATTCACCGATTTTGTCAGTATGGATGTCGTTGGCGCAAACGCACCAAACTTCTGTGCGGCAATTTGGACACTCAGGACTTACATCGCCTGCAGCGTCTTTGCACTGGTCAGGAGCTTTGTTCTCAGACACACAAGCCACATTTTAGGCTCACTGGTTCAAATCACCAAGGCATACCATGGACACACATTGCACAGCCATATCCAGCAGGACTCTGTAGGGATCTGGCTTTTGCATTGACAAGCCCAGCCCATTACAACCCACCACTGTTGTGAACATTTCCTGTTTCGGGGATCTGTTTTGGGGGATTGTGGCAAATGCAGTGCAGCAGTTCTCATAAAGTATGACTTCCTTGGTGCACTTTTTGCTTGGTTCTTTCAGCATCCACCGGAACGATGATCGTGGTGCCTCTCTTTTTCTTTGGGCGCACTGCCCTTGCTGCCTTGCCCGGCAAAACGCCAGGACTGTGCGGAGAATGCCTTGAGAAAACAGAGCTCAGAGGTGGAGTGAGTGGTATC
>Ga0126342_10014270_pt1:0-5000 | contig 14039 bp, 16 predicted proteins | sample Cyp1metagenome_FD_92528 | JGI IMG/M metagenome (GOLD analysis project Ga0126342, IMG submission 92528) | Coral microbial communities from Lord Howe Island, Old Settlement Bay, Australia - Cyphastrea 1 metagenome | ecosystem: Host-associated > Invertebrates > Cnidaria > Coral ...
ATATATATATATATACATTGTACACACATGTGTTTTCAGCAAAGGCAATAGAAACATGTGACTCGAAATGGATTTGCTGTAACCCTTTTTGGTATAGTGGAACTGGATGATGAAGTTGATTGGCCTCCCCAGTTAGAAGTGCATTGATGTTACCCCATTCATACTAGTTCGATATATCCACTAAATTCCACTAGATATCCAATTGTTAGACGAGTGGCTTTAACCAACTTACATCCTGTCGCCTGCAGCGCTGCCAAGGTTAGACTCTTCGATGGCTTCCAGGTGAAGCTGAAGGTCTGGGTGACCAATTATTTGATGCGCTAAGGATCTGGATCCAAACCAGGATGATGCGCGACTCAAGGCCCGCAAGAGGTGAGCAGAGTGGTTGAAGCGAGAACAAATGCTGCGCAGTGGTGCCACCGAAATCTGAATTGAATCTATGATTCTTATAGATTCATCTAAACTCTCTAGTCTAGTCACAGTCGAATCAAGTGCGCATATATGCCATAAGTTCTACATAAAAATGTATCTGTATACATGTATGCATATGTGAACTTATGTATGTGGCTTAATTAACATATATATATATATATATATATATACAAATGTATATATATATATATGTAAATGTATATATATATATGATACGGTATGTGTGTATTTCATGTATGAGTATGTATGGATGGATGGATGCATGGACGGATGCAAACGACCTACTGGAAAGTTCTGAGTAGTATAATGTATAGGTGTACGTGTTTGTGGATTGCCAGAGCATTATTTCTATGAGCAAACATATCACATCTTGGCTAACCTGAAAAAAAACACAAAACACACCGCTTGCAATATTTTGAGTAGGATTTTATCACTAGTAGTATGTATGAATAATGTGTTCATGGTAAGCACATAAACACCAAAAAAAACCTACTTTCTGATTCAGAAACATCTCCAGAAATACGGAGCCAATAATAACATCACCACCGTTTGGTTCCACCAAATACCACTCAGCTTCTGAAGATCCGAGATTTGTTGTTAGTTCATGCTTGGGAAAATCACCAACGTTTCTATGGAAGCCATGGCTAGCACCCAGCATTCCCAGCGTTACGGTCTCCTCCAATCCCAACTTTTCAGCGGTGTCATCTGCGGCAATGCGCTCGCCGTCCACCATGAAGCGCACCTTTCGAGCGAAATTCATGTGGATTTCACCATGGATTTCACCATCATGGGGATATAACTGATATTTTACCATGTTTTTTCATGAACACCAATGGTTACTTCATCAGGAAACCTACGGATTTACCCAACCAAAATTTGGGGGAGCGGATTAAAACATCGTGTTTTTTTAACCATCAACAGTGGTGCAAAAAAACACTCATGGCAGTTTAACCCAGCTGGAGCATCTCATTTTCACATACCCAAAGCCACTATCAATGACTTATAAATTTTAAACTATGCTATAAACATATGTTTAGATGGTTAAATCCATGTTGAATCCTGGTATTCTCAAAGCATGAGATTATGTTATCCAAGCTTGTTGGTTATACATGGTTATTGATAAACAACCCCAATGTTTGTCATCCAATCTTGTTGGCATGGCATCCCGCCTGCGAGGCTTGCAGTCCCAAACGGCTGCAGTAGGCGTCCATCAACTTCCTGCACAACTCGAAACGGGGAAACGATGAACAAACGTTAAAGTCCCTGTACATACCCTCTGGTAAACATACAAAAAGCTATGGAAACCAACAATTTTTAATGGGTAAACCAACTATAAATGGCAATTTTCACTAGCTATGTTAAATTACCAGAGGGTACATGGGGGTTTCCTGAAATGGAAAAAAACAATAGCCGGATGGTTTAGAAAGTTTAGAATTTAAAATCCCATCTAGAAATGGATGATTTGGGGGTAGCCCTAGTTTAGGAAACCTCCACATCTATTTTTGATGTATCCATGACCGGTTTAATCGGAATCTAATCTAATATCCGCAGACTCGTGTCCCCATAATTACTTTGAATGGAATGCCCCCATTTTGGTTGCTGGATACTGCTTGGAACCACGTTTTGGTTGCTGAAACCTGGAAAAAAAACAACGCGATTTAACCGGAGATGAATTGGCTGCAGCTTCCGAAAAAATGTGTTCTGATGTTTTCTGGACCCATAGATCGACTTCCATCCAAGTGTTTTCTCTTTTTACTCGGACCTTGCGAGCATCCGTGCGGATAGAACCATGGGCCCCATGGGTTAAGAAGGGACAGAAAACAACGGCACCCAAGAATTTCGTAGCGGTGCAGATGTACATAGCCATGAGACATGAATTCATCAGAAAATAGTGGGCTTGCAACTCTGAAAGACTGAATGCGGCAAGACATATTTAAGTTCGTGGTGGGATATAAATTATCTTTACGTTAAATAGCCGAAGAAAAATATCACCTAATCGCCACGCACTAATCCTTGATCGGAGAGAACCCGGCCCCCTCCAAGGCCCGTCCTCAATGGTGTGGTTTTCTTGATCTTGAACTGCACCTGATTCAGATATGGCCCCTTCCTGCTTGCATCGGCATGGGATAGACATGTTCGATCAGGGTCCAAATGGGAACTACCTGGCGAAGTCGATTTCGACATTATCCCATCAGTCAATGGCATCCCCAAAAGATGTTTCCATAGAGAGTTGCCCCAGGCGCCAAATTACAAGTCTTCTGGCCACGAGTCATTGAGGGAATTTTTTGCCATGCCCATGTTTTACATTTGTGTTGGGGAAATCTGCTCTTTTGTGGTCAAAAGAACATGTTTTGCTTTGTTCGAACAAAAAACAACTTATTTGATGGTTGTCGATATTTTGCGTGGCTAAACCAGCCTCCAGTACTCAAACTTGGCAATTGAAAATCCCATTATAACATAATTATAGCATATAATAACCTCCATTTATAGGCTATGTTCAATTGCAATCTTTGATTCCCAGAGGCTATGTTTCTCCAGAAATCCAGCCTTTCAGCGCCCCGGCCTCTGAACCCTGTTGATCCTTCACCTTGGTCCATTGAGATGCTCCGTGTCGTCCATTTCGAGATGGGATTTGAACAATGAAACCATCCAGCGATAAAGGGGTACCCCCATGACTATGGAAACCCCCAAATATATATATATATACATATGTATATATCTCTATATATATATATATGTATATACACATATCTACATGGAGCACATGCAAATGTAGTAGTATGTATGTATGTAATTCTATGTATGTACATCATTGTACATCTGTATTTGCGGCATGATTCAGGGGTCAGCCACGCCCACTTGTTTGTGGTGCTTTAACCCGCGGAAGAGTTGCAGTGGACTAGATCCAAACTTGAGCTGTCAGAAATGGACGTTCATCATGGAAGAACAATGGTATGAAGGGAATTGATACAATCGAATAGGAAGTACAAACAATTTTCTTTAGACACTCTCGCATTCAAATATGAAGTTCGATGAAAAACATCTACAACATGGATGATTTCCCAGCACTCAAGGTTCAATTACTGGAGGACTGGAGGGTATAATACAAGGCCTGACGCCATCACCCTGACGAGCCTGTGCATGCTCATCCAGTATTCAAGTCATCGATTATCTTGGCAGTTCCAATAGAATTGTGGCATTTCAGGGTATAATGACAAAACAAAACTATCCCATTTTGTGATGTTCTGCCAATTCAGTGACAGCCACAGCACGAGGCTAAGGGACGGATCATGACGGGTCATCTGAGCAAGGTAGGGTGAAATGACCCGCATGGACATGATAAAACCTGTAGCTTCAAAGAGAAAAGGCAAAAGAGATGATTTTACCATCCAAGTCAGAAGTGATACATGTGTATATACATATATTATAAATCTCACTATTCCAAGATATATCACTGGACTTTCCTTCAAATCAAATTTGTGTGATATTTCTTGGCTTCATCTGCCGGTGACATCCTGATCTCCGTATTCCAAGCCCAGGAGTGCCCCCAAAATGGCGGATTTTGGGAGATGGGGATGGGACTCACCAACAAAATTCATTGTCCCATACTATATCATACTATACCATCAATATACACCATCAATATATACTGTACCAAATATATAGTGTATATATATATATGTATTTGTATATATATATATATATACATATATGTATTTGTATATATATATATATATATATATATGTATGTATATATATATGTGTATATATACATACATATATTTGTATATATGTATTTGTATATATATATATATGTATGTGTATATATATATACCATCAATAGATACTTACCATCAGTATACCGTAAATATACCAAAAAATACTGTGCCATTTAGAAAAACCATCACTATACCATCAATATACCATTAATATTTAGATTAATAACAAGGTTCACCTGACTGGAGGTTGTTGCTCACTTGGCAGCCCACCTTCAGTTGGATGTGTTGAGGCGCGTCTCCACCCTGGGCAGAAAAGCAAGATCTGTCGGGTGGTGAGGCGGTCAGTTTCGGCGCCAACGGGGGCAGTTGAAACTTTGGAGGCATCCTTTTTTGGTCTGAACATTTCTACAGTAAATATATGTAAATATATGTAGATATATAGAAAACCCTCGACAGTGCCAGCAATGTCCATCAATTTTTGCGGGCGCACCCATTCACCTTTTCAACCGGGATCTCGCATGATTTGAGAAAACATCTAGCAAAAACACACTGGTGAACTAGCACATCAATGATTTAAACGTTCGCATAGGCCAGGCGAAAAGGATAAGGTTAAGTGATGTCGGGTACCGCCGCAATGGTGTAAGATGGTGTAAGCTACTGAATATCACCAAAACAACAATTCACCATCCAAAATATGACAAATCGTGGTGTATGCAAGCAAAAAACCTGTCGTGTACTTGTACTGAGCACTTACATAAATGAACACAAAAAGTTACTGCGCGTTTTGGAAAAATATGGTGGCTTCGTCTGAAACTAGGGTACCCCACAAATCATTAAATCCCAAAGTTG